>Ga0247837_1002173_pt1 | contig 37993 bp, 39 predicted proteins | sample LaCtaG_2_FD_187115 | JGI IMG/M metagenome (GOLD analysis project Ga0247837, IMG submission 187115) | Freshwater microbial communities from meromictic Lake La Cruz, Castile-La Mancha, Spain - LaCruzMarch2015_14.5m | ecosystem: Environmental > Aquatic > Freshwater > Lake | place: Spain: Castile-La...
TGGGTTCAGAATACTATTCTGATCATCCTATTTATCCTATGGAAAAAACTACGGCTAATCTAAATATTGATATGGTTGGCAGAGTAGATACCGAACGCAAAACAGCCGACACCCTCAACTATGTATATGTAATTGGACACGACAAACTCAGCTCCGAATTACCCATCATAAATGAAGGAGTAAATAATAAATATACCGGCCTTGTACTGGATTATAAATTCGACGACCCTAACGACAAAAACCGCATCTATTATAGAAGCGACCACTATAATTTTGCGCGTAAAGGAGTGCCCATATTATTCTTTTACGATGGCATGTTGCTTTCCGACTACCATAAACCAACGGATACCGTAGACAAAATCAACTTCCCTTTAATGGAAAAAAGAGCGAGGATGATTTTCCATACTGGTTGGGAAATGGCTAACCGCGATAACATGCTGAAAAGAGATACACCCCTGAATATGCCGGGAAGATAATTCTGTTGATATGCATAAAAAAGCCGCATTCGAAAAAATGCGGCTTTTTTTATGCATATGGGTTTGGGATGCCCCTTATTAATGCCCCAGTAAATAAGCAAAAATCAGCGGTACTACAATGGTAGCATCACTTTCTACAATAAATTTAGGGGTATGGATATCTAATTTGCCCCAGGTGATTTTTTCATTGGGCACCGCACCGGAATAAGATCCATACGAAGTGGTAGAATCGCTGATCTGACAGAAATAACTCCAAAAAGGAACATCATGCCAGGATAAATCTTGATACATCATGGGTACTACGCAAATGGGAAAATCGCCGGCAATTCCTCCGCCTATCTGGAAAAATCCTACTCCTTTTCCAGAGCTATTATTGCGATACCAATCGGCCAGCCAAACCATATATTCTATACCACTCTTCATGGTGGAAGCTTTCAGTTCCCCTTTAATTATATAAGAAGAAAAAATATTGCCCATAGTACTATCTTCCCAGCCTGGAACTACAATGGGTAGATTCTTTTCGGCTGCTGCCAGCATCCAGCTGTTCTTGGGGTCAATCTCGTAATATTGTTCCAATACCCCACTCAGCAACATTTGATACATAAATTCATGGGGGAAATATCGGGCTCCTTTATCTTCTGCATCTTTCCAAACATGATAAATGTGTTTCTGCAAACGACGAAAAGCCTCTTCTTCGGGTATACAGGTATCCGTAACCCGGTTATAGTGGTTCTCGAGTAAATCCCACTCCTCCTGTGGACTCAGATCGCGATAATTGGGTACCCGCTTGTAATGACTGTGGGCTACCAGATTCATGATATCCTCTTCGAGGTTAGCACCGGTGCAGCTGATGATGGCCACTTTATCTTGGCGAATCATTTCGGCTAAGCTGATGCCTAATTCGGCAGTACTCATGGCACCGGCCAGGCTCACCAGCATTTTACCTCCCTCCAGCAAATGGGTTTCATAGCCTTTGGCTGCGTCTACTAAGGCGGCAGCATTAAAGTGCCGGTATTGGTGTTCAATGAATTGTGAAATAGGACCTTTTGGCATATATATTAGTTGAGGCGCAAAGGTAATTTTTTAATTGAGTTTATGGCATGCTTATCCAGAAATACCAATCAGTTACAACAACAGCGGGCAGGTAAATTTTAGTAGTTTTGCGGCAGTTTATCCGGCAAAACAGGTAAAATCGTATTTTCATCCACTCCCAAACTATGGATCAGGCCTACTTTAAAGAATATTACCATCTAGAAAGGGAACACTGGTGGTTTTTGGTGCGAAGAAAAATTTTGGCGGAAAGAATCAACACCCTGCTTAATCGTCCGAGGCAAATTCATTCATTGAATGTTGGGGCAGCTACCGGTACTACTTCAGATATGCTGATGGAATTTGGAGAAGTTATGAGTATTGAATATGATGAAGATTGTTGCCGGTTTACCCAAGGGTTTTTACAAACTCCCATCATCCAAGGGTCGATACTCGAATTACCATTTAACGATAACCAATATGATTTGGTAACTGCATTTGATGTTATAGAACACGTAGAAGATCGTCAGAAAGCAATAGAAGAACTCTGGCGGGTATGCAAGCCCGGGGGGCACATTGCCATAACCGTTCCAGCTTATCTGTTTTTGTGGGGGCCGCACGACGAGATCAATCATCACTTTAGAAGATATACCCACTCGCAACTCCTGCAACTACTTGAACCGCTAAAAGGAAAAGTTATCTATTCCACCTACTATAACTCCTTTTTATTTTTTCCGATTGCCGCTTTTCGTTTATTGGTTAGGTTTTTGCATACGTTAAGCGGTAAGAAAGAGCAGCCACCGGCACGGTCAGACCATGAAGTATTGGGTATCCATGGTTGGATAAATCGTATATTATCTGGTATATTTCACTTGGATTATTACTGGTTAAAATCAGGTCTGCGTTTTCCGGCCGGTGTTTCTATCATGATTTTCTTTAAAAAATCTAACTAAACAATTCCAGTCTGCAATTGTAACTTGGCAGTAAAACCCTTTAGATTAAAAACCATGAACAAAAACCATTTCCAATGGCTTTACAAAACTTTCTCTCTACCTGGAGGCAGGAAAGTGCCCTTGATATATGGTATTTGGTTTTTTTTGGCAGCTGTAGCTGTTTTATTAGAAATGGCTAGGGGGCTGGGCTCTATCGATAATTTTTTGATATACCGAGGCGTTTTTTGGCATGTATTCGAACAAAAAAACCTGTTTCAGCTATACCCAATAGAATATGAATCATTTAATAACTACGGTCCGGCTTTTTCACTAATCATCGCCCCTTTTGCTTTACTGCCAGTATATATTGGTTGCTTTTTATGGGCAATGTCCGGCGCAATCGTATTATTCTTTGCCATCCAAAAACTACCCCTTCTCTCACAACAAAAAACAATCGTTTTGTGGATCAGCTGCATAGAAATGATGACGGCAACCCATAATGTTCAGTTTAATACACTGCTAACTGCCTTTATTATCTTGTCTTTTGTTTTTACGCTCGAGGGGAAAGACTGGCTGGCAACCCTTTTTATTGCAGCAGGTACGCTTAGCAAAGTATACGGAGTAGTGGGATTGTTGTTTTTCTTTTTTTCTAAGAACAAAAAACAATTTGCATTCACTTATATAGGATGGATGTTGCTAATAGTATGCTTGCCCATGCTATATTCCAGCTATCATTACATCCTACAAACCTATGGAGAATGGTTTCAGCAAATTGCCAAGAGAAATGAACAAAACGTTTTCAACTCAAGCTATGCCGGCATGCAAGACATATCGGCTATGGGCATGATAAGAAGAATTTTCGGCTGGTATAATTTCCCCGAAATGAAATTAGTGGCAGTGGCGGGCATTGCATTGTTATTGCCATTTATAAAAACGAATCGTTGGAAGTTGTCCGAATTTCAACTTCTGTACCTGTCCCTATTACTGATTACAGTAGTTGTGTTTAGTTCCGCATCGGAAAGTCCCAGCTTTGTGCTAGCAGTAACCGGGGCAGCTGTATGGTTGGCAAGAAAAACAATTCCTTGGAAAACTGGCTATCGAATATTGTTAATCGGGTTATTTTTATTTACTATTTTATCGCCTACCGACCTGATTCCTGCTTATATTAGAACTAATTTTATACAGGCATATTCTTTAAAAGCCCTGCCTTGTTGTATAATTTGGGTATTAATTTTAATAGAAGCGTATCGCATCCGTGATAACAGAGCAATTGGCACTATAACAAAATAAAATTATGAAGATACTTGTAACCGGCGCGGATGGATTTGTTGGCTCCCATCTTACAGAAATGTTGGTGCGCAAGGGGTATGATGTGCGGGCATTTGTTTTGTATAATTCCTTTAACTCCTGGGGATGGCTAGACGAATGTGGTGAAGATGTTGCCGGAAAGTTTGAAGTGTTTGCTGGGGATATTCGAGATCCTTACGGAGTAAAGAAAGCCATGCAGGGATGTGATGCAGTATTGCATCTTGCTGCGCTGATTGGCATTCCCTACTCATACCATTCTCCCGACACCTATGTAGATACCAATATAAAGGGAACCCTAAATATTGTACAGGCAGCCCGCGAGTTGGGCGTTGGAAAAGTAGTGCATACCTCCACCAGTGAAGTGTATGGCACCGCCCAATTTGTGCCAATTACAGAAGAACATCCGCTTCAGGGTCAATCTCCCTACTCGGCCAGCAAAATAGGAGCCGATCAGATTGCCCTGTCGTTTTACACTTCTTTTGAAACACCCGTAGCGGTGCTGCGCCCATTTAACACCTATGGGCCCCGACAGTCTGCCCGGGCTGTAATCCCTACCCTTATTTCTCAAATTGCTGCTGGAAAAAAAGAAATTCAATTAGGTGCCTCCACACCTACCCGCGACTTCTCTTATGTAACAGATACTGCTGCCGGATTTATACAAGCACTGGAGTCGAAAGAAATAATTGGAACCGTTACCAACCTGGGTAGTGGCTTTGAAATCAGTATCGGAAAAACAGCCGAATTAATTGCTTCTCTGATGGGGGCGAGTGTAACATTTACTACTGATAACAATCGGATTCGTCCCGAAAAAAGTGAGGTAGAAAGACTATTCGCCAGCTATGAAAAAGCCAAGCAGCGAATGGGGTGGGAGCCGGAATATGGAGGGGAGGAAGGCTTTAACAAGGGATTGATGAAAACAATTGAATGGTTCAGCAGCCCCAAGAACTTATCCCGCTATAAAATTGATAATTACGCCATCTGATGATGGGTTTACAGTAACATTGTATAAAAAATCGGCATGAAAAAACAGGCGGTAATTCTTTCCGGCGGCAAGGGCAAACGATTGAGGCCCTATACCGTTGTGCTACCCAAGCCGCTTATGCCGGTAGGAGAATACCCGATTTTAGAAGTTATCATCCGACAACTGGCCCTGCAGGGATTTGAGCAGATTACCCTTGCGGTAAATCACCAAGCCGAATTAATTAAGGCATTCTTTGGAGACGGCAGCAAATGGAATATCCCCATCAACTATTCATTAGAAGATGAGCCACTGGGTACCATGGGGCCGTTGAAATTAATCAGTGAATTACCAGAACATGTGCTGGTGATGAATGGAGACATTTTAACCGACCTCCCCTTTGGTAATTTTTTCGATAGCCATGTATCTCATGGATCCGCATTTACCATCTGCTCTCACGAGCGGGTAGAAAAAATTGATTACGGTGTTTTGGATACTGAAAATGGAATATTAACCGGCTTTCGCGAAAAACCGGTAAGCACCTACGAAGTGAGCATGGGCATTTATATGGTAAGCCGACAAGCCGCAGATAAAATACCCGCAAACGCTCCTTATGGATTCGATCAGTTGATGTTACAATTACTGAAAGAACAACTGCCGGTGCGGGTAGAGAAATATTCGGGACTATGGCTGGATATTGGCCGGCCGGATGACTACCTCGAAGCCATTGAGAAATTTGATCAGCTGAAAGAGAAAATATTATATGCATAAATTGCTGATAACAGGAGCAAACGGATTTATAGGAAGTCTACTCCGTAAACAACTGCAAAGAGAGGTATACGCAGTTACGGCACTTACCCGTAAAGAAGGAGATATCAACCAATCCGCTACCTGGCAGTCAGTTCCGGCCTGTGATGTAGTAATCCATCTGGCCTCGCAAACTTTTGTGCCAGACAGCTGGCATAACCCGGCTCAATTTATTGAAACCAGCTCAATTGGCACTTTGCAGACACTGGAGTATTGCAGAAAAACCGGTGCTGCCATGATTTACATCAGCTCTTATCTCTATGGCAACCCAGCTGTATTGCCTATACCAGAATCCGCTCCCTTATTTACCCCTAACCCCTATGCCCTAAGCAAGAAAACTGCCGAAGATTTTTGCCGGTTTTATCACGATTGCTTCCAGGTACCGGTTACCATACTTAGACCTTTTAACCTTTATGGGGAAGGCCAAAACGCCTCCTTCCTAATACCTATGTTAATAGATCAAGCCCTGAATAAACAGGCTTTCCATGTAAAAGACCTACTTCCAAAAAGAGACTACCTGTATATTTCCGACTTTATCAATGCACTGATAGCCTGCATCCCCCTGCGAGGGTTTCATTTGTTTAATATAGGGTCTGGTATTAGCTACAGTGTGGAAGAAATTATCAGCCTACTACAAAAAATACAAAATACCGAATACCCGGTATACAGTGAGAACATCAAGCGGGCAAATGAAATCATGAATACGGTGGCCGACATTCAACTGGCGAAACAAGTACTTCAATGGCAACCCAGCACATCTATGGAGGAGGGCCTAAGGCGTTTACTACACCACAACCCATCTGCAAATTCGAATAGCTAAGGGCACTTAAAAATTAAGTTTTACCTTTATAGCCATGCTACCCGGCACCCCCCGAAAGTCAATTGCAATCATTATTCCTGTTTGTAACGAACGAGGAAACCTGCCTTTGCTGATCAGCGAATTAGAAGAAGTATGTTCGGCAATGCCCTATGCGTACTCCTTCATTTTTGTGGAAGACAGCAGTACCGATGGCACCCTGGAATACATCAAAGAACAGGCTATACAGCATCCCCATATATACTATATATCCCTTACCAAAAGTTTTGGGCACCAAAATGCCCTGAAAGCAGGGTTAGACCGAACCACCTCCGATGCAGTAATTATGATGGATGGAGATTTGCAACATCCCCCCTCACTTATTCCCGAATTAATACAGCAATGGGAAGCGGGAAATGATATTGTATATACCATTCGAAACGATCACAAGGAAATCAGTTTATGGAAGAAAAGAACTTCCCGTATTTTTTACGATGTAATCAATAATCTGTCGGATATAGAAATAGAACCCGGCACAGCGGATTTCCGGTTGATGGACAAAAAAACGGTAGATGTATTCCGCAGCTTTAACGAAACGGATCTTTTTTTAAGGGGGTTAATTAAATGGATGGGCTTTACCCAAATTGGAATCGAATATACATCTCGGCTTCGGCAGAGTGGTGCCACTAAATATTCAATAAAAAAAATGTTCCGGTTTGCCCTGCAGGGTATCACTTCCTTTAGCACCAAACCCCTTTATATTGCTGCTTATTTAGGCCTCTTCTTTTCACTCTGCTCACTTATTTATATCCCTTATATTATTTATGCCTATACATTGGGTCACTCTGTTTCCGGATGGGGCTCATTGATTGCTACCATCGCCTTCTTTGGTGGCTTGCAACTAATGATATTGGGAATCGTGGGCATCTACATTGGAAAAATTTATATGCAGGGAAAAAACCGCCCGCATTATATTATAAAAGAAACCAACCTGGTATGAAAAACCGGTACGTGCTGCTGAGTTTTGATGTGGAAGAGTTTGACATGCCCCTAGAATTTGGTACTTCCCTTACCGCTACCGAACAACTGGAAGCAGGAAAAAAGGGGCTGGATGCAATCGCTCCCCTTTTACAAAATGCTGCCTTACAAACCACCCTGTTTACCACGGCACATTTTGCACAACAATACCCAGAAAGCATTCGGGCATATGCAACCCAACACGAAGTGGCTTCTCACACATATTATCATTCCTGGTTCGAACCCGAACATCTAACCACATCGAAGCTGGCACTGGAATCTATCATTCAGCAACGGGTTAGCGGATTGCGAATGCCGCGAATGAAAGCAGTAGATATGCAATGGGTGACTAACGCCGGATACGAATACGACTCTTCCATTCACCCAACCTGGATACCGGGAAAATACAATCACCTAAATGCCCCACGTACCTTTACTAACCAAGCAGGAATCATTCGGGTACCCGCATCGGTAAGTCCTAACCTACGAATCCCCCTATTCTGGTTAAGTTTTAAAAACTTCCCCTACTCCTTTTATAAAAAGTTGGCATTGCAAACCCTGCAAAAAGACGGATACTGCTGTTTGTATTTTCACCCCTGGGAATTTATTGACCTTAGTGGTTATGGATTGCCTACCTATACACATCGCATTCAGGGAGAAGCTTTACTGGAAAGACTATTTCGGCTGATAGCTGATTTGCAACCCGAAGGATCATTTATCACCATGCGGGATTTTGTACGCGAAAAAGCAGGTACCACAGAAAGTGCCCGTTAGTAAATGAACCATGAATTATCTTGCCCACGCCGTATTGTCTTTTCAGCAGCCCGATATTCTTACCGGTAATATGATCAGTGATTTTGTAAAAGGCCGAAATCAATATACTTTTCCTGTAAACATTCAAAAAGGGATCCAGCTTCATCGGGCGATTGATACATTTACCGACAGCCACCCATCTACCCGAGAAGCCAAACAATTACTAAAGCCCGCCTCCGGCGGGTATGCCGGACCATTCATCGATATTGTATTTGATCATTTTCTCAGCCTAGATGCAGCAGAAATTCCATCGGAAGGATGGGAAGTGTTTTCCCAATCAGTATATGTTCATCTCGAGTCGCAATCTGCTCTCTTACCCGAAACTTTCAAGAAGGTTTTACCCTACATGATACAACACAACTGGTTGGCAAATTATCACCATATCCATTCGATTGAAAAAAGTTTTCAGGGAATAGCAAGGCGCGCCAAATTTTTAGAAGATGCCCTTCCTGCTTTCCGACTTTTTGAAAGCGAATACCTGCTATTACAAAAAATATATGCTGATTTTTTTCCTGAACTGAAAGAATTTGCCCAAACTAGAATGCGGGAATTATCTGCAGTTTAAATTATGCCTATTAACCGATTCTTCTGATAATAACCCATCTTTGCATAAATCTGCTTTATGAAAACAGCTACCACCTATATCCATGCCGGAGCAACACCCGACCCCTCTACCGGCGCCATCATGACGCCCATTTTTCAAACCTCTACCTATGTGCAGGAAGCCCCGGGCGTAAACAAGGGATTTGAATATGCCCGCAGTCAAAACCCCACCCGACAAGCTCTGGAAACGGCCCTGGCTGCCATTGAATTGGGGAAATTTGGTTTGGCATTTTCGAGTGGAGTGGCTGCCACCGATGCAGTTATCAAATTACTTAGCCCCGGCGATGAAGTAATCGCCCCCCATGATATGTACGGAGGAACCTATCGACTGTTTACAAAAGTGTTTGCCAAATTTGGGGTTGTTTTTACGTATGTAGATACTGTATCTATTGCCAATATTGAAACCGCAATTACGCCAAAAACCCGACTGATCTGGATTGAAACCCCTACCAATCCACTCATGACTATCACCGACATTGCTGCTACGGCAACCATTGCCAAAAAAGCTGGCGCCGTATTATGCGTTGACAATACGTTTGCATCTCCCTATCTGCAAAATCCGCTTACCCTCGGAGCTGATATCGTTATGCATTCTGCTACCAAATACCTGGGTGGGCACAGCGATGTGATTCAGGGATGCTTGGTAATGAATGACCAATCGTTGCGGGATCAATTATATTTTATTCAAAAAAGTTGTGGAGCAGTTCCCGGACCAATGGATTGCTTTTTGGTGCTGAGAGGCATCAAAACCCTGCACCTGCGTATGCAACGTCATTGTGAAAACGGAGAGAAAATTGCTCACTTCCTGAGAAACCATTCTTCAGTAAGTAAAGTATTCTGGTGTGGATTTAACGATCACCCCAACTATGCCATTGCAAAACAGCAAATGAAAGGGTTTGGGGGTATGATGAGTTTTGAATTGATGAATGATAGCCCCGAAAATGTGAAACGCGTATTGTCGTCTACCCATCTCTTCTCGCTGGCAGAAAGTTTAGGTGGAGTAGAATCGTTGATTAACCACCCCGCTTCAATGACGCATGCCTCTATTCCCCGCGAAGAAAGATTAAAAAACGGACTAACTGATAGCCTAATTCGGTTAAGTGTTGGGGTAGAAGATGCCGATGATTTAATAGACGACCTGAATACGGCAATCGGTTAACCGCATTGAATCTATTACCATGCCTCCGGCAAAAAGAATCAAAAACCCGCTTGCAACGCTGCTAGATGAAAGGGTACGCCGATACAACCAGCCTTCCTTTATTCCAGCCGACCCTATCTGTATCCCCCATGCCTATACCCAACTGCAGGATATTGAAATAGCCGGTTTATTTGCCGCCATTCTTGCCTGGGGCAATCGCACCACCATCATTGCCAAAAGCAGGGAAATACTGCATCGTATGGACAATGCCCCTTACGATTTTTGCAAAAACCATCAGCCGGCCGATTTGCAAGCCCTGCTGGGATTTAAACACCGAACTTTTAACGATACCGACTTACTATATTTCGTACATTTTCTGCAACATCATTACCAGCAACACAATACTTTGGAAACTGCTTTTCTACCCAAGTCGGGTGCCTATCCGGAAATCAGCCATCCGACCGAAAAAAGACTCACGCATTTTCATCGGTATTTTTTTTCTCTGGAAGATGCACCTAACAGAACCCGAAAGCATATTGCCACTCCGGAAAAAGGTTCTGCTTGCAAAAGGCTGAATATGTTTTTGAGATGGATGGCGCGAAAAGATAAACAAGGGGTAGACTTTGGTATCTGGAAAAAAATTTCTCCTGCAGAACTGATTTGCCCCATCGACCTGCATGTAGCACGTGTAGCCAGAAAGCTGGGATTATTACAACGCACATCAACCGACTGGCAGGCAGCAATGGAACTAACCGCCGAACTGAAAGTGTTCGATCAGCAAGATCCCGTTAAATTCGACTTTGCTCTTTTCGGCATTGGCGTAATTGAAAAGTTTTAACCTGCCAAAACCAGTAAATCATCCACAAGCAATTATCTTTATCTCTGTATTGATTTGCTAATTTTATATGATTACAGATATCAGTCTCTTACCCACCCTATCACCAGAAGCGCTTGCTGCAGAGGTGAATGAAATGATTGAACATAATTTCGAGGGACTGATTCAAATATTATACCGGATGGACGTTAGCGAACACAAGCTGAAAGAAGTATTGGCTGCCAACCAACAAGAGGATGCTGGGAAACTGATTACGGCTGTGATTTTAGAGCGATTGGCTCAAAGGGAAAAAGCCAGACAGATGTTCAAACCGAATACCGATATTCCTGAAGAAGACAAATGGTAAAAGTAATCAGCCTGCTATTTTATCAATTCATTGATACGAACAAACCGATAGCCCTGTTGTGCATACTTTTTTATGATAGATTCCAATTGGGTAAATAATTTTTCCTTCCGTCGACTATCGGATCCTACGTGAATTAGTATTATAGTTCCATTTAATCCGTTCTGCTGCTCATTAGATGCCTTGTTAAGTAGCTGTAATATCTGATCATTGCTCTTATATGCTGCCCCCATTTCGGGATAGGTATAATCGGCCGGGGTTCCTAAACCAGCCGTGCAACTAAACAACCGAATACCTTCTTCGGCCAACCATCCGGCCACTTCCTGGTTCCACCATTCATAGGGTGGAATATACAAATCCGAGAAGCTATCATCCGGAATACCTAGTGCACGCATGGCAGAGAGATTATTTTTCAAATCCTGCAACAGAGAGTCCCTGCTTACCAGGGTACTGTCTCTTTTTTTCCAATCGCAATACAGTAAATGCTGATCAGAATGTGGCCCCAGCAAATGACCATCGTGAAACAATCCTTTGATATCATTGGCAAAAGAAGCGTTGCGATAAAATCTTCCCGTAAAATAAAAAGCTGCGGGCACTTTGTCTTTTTGTAAAGTTTTTCTGATGGTCGCCAGTCCCTCCCCAAATTCATCGCCGGTAAATACCAAGGCAATATCTTTTTTCTGAATACTGCCCCGAACCACTGCTCCTTGCTGAAGCGTGTAATCAGCCGCAATGGTATGATTACTCTCTGCTTGCAACGCTGCTAACAGATAAATTAAACTGGCAGTACCATCCATAGTGGGCTCATTGGTACTATAATCTCCATAATCATCATGATACACTGCCAATTCACTTTGAAAAGGGGCATACTCATCGGGCTCCATTAATTGAATGCCTATCAGATTTTTATAAATGGATGTATATACAGGTCCGTCTATCAACCCCCCATTAATTGGATAATTTTTCAGATGGGTAAATGCAGAATGCGGATCAACGGGTGTATCTCCTTTTTCGGGGAGGCCATATACCATGCTGGTTCCCCAGGGATTGCAGCCGAACAACCAATCAATATTTGCCTGCTCCAAATCCATAAATGAAGTGTCGCCAGATAGTTGTCGATACCACCTACATTGAATGGCAAACTGTACCGTTAGATTATTACTGCACCAGATAAACGGTATTCCCCGCAAAAATGCATTGCCCCGGGCTCTTTGGCGAATGATTTCCATCCCCTGCCGATAATATCCAATCATTTTTTCTCTAGATGCCCCCAATAACAAACGAGCCCATTCTCCATGACCTTCATTAATAAATGGATACCACTGATAATGATTGGCGGTATCCCGAATTATCCAGGGCGTGATCGGTTCCTGCGCTGCCCACTGGATACTTTTTTTCAGCATGATGGAATCGCGCTTCCCCGATACATTGAATAAAGCCGCTCCGGCGAGCTCCATATCATCCGTCCAGTTTTCTTCAGCATAGATATAAGGTGAGCGAATAGAAACGGTTTGTGTAAATCCGAGGTTGGCTAATCCGTATTGCCAAGCACTCTGCGCTTTTTTAAACAGCAGGTTCGCAAAAGCAAGATCCGTTTTTTCAAACAGTTCAGATCCCAGCGCAAATGCACTGGCAAATTTTCCGGCGGTAGAAGCCGCCCCCGTTGTTTGATTCATAAACTTCCCTCTTTGCTGAGGCTTCCCATTTACAAAATATACCGGCCGCTCAAATCCTTTTCCATAATAAGGATCTTCCTTCGGTATCCGCATATTCACATGATCACGGTCATCTCCCAACTGATTAAATAACCAATCAGGTCGTGGATGCATTTTTAGCAGCCAATCAATTCCCCAGCGGGCCTCATCCAACACATCCGTCATTCCATTGGAACCGGGTAATCCATTCCGCTGATGCCGATCACCAAATACGCCCGGAAAATCTCTATAGGCTGCCAATAATTGCCAAGTAGCATTGGCAGTAGTAGCGGAGTATTGCAAATAATCACTGGCATCGTGCCAGCCACCCGTAACATTAATATGTGTGCTGTCGGGCATGGGTCCGTATAAAGTATAGCCGTCGTAGGTATGACAACTATCTTTTAAATAAGGATTAAATCCACTTCTTTGTTGCCGCATATACTGAAGACAAAAATCTGCCGCCCCATTGTAAACTGTATCACTGATTGAAAATACAGGGGAACGGCAATTGCCGGATTGGATATAATATCTCCCGGGAATTTGTACAGCAGAAAAATCAATTCGGGCCGTGCGTTTGAAAGGGCCGTAGGCACCAAAAGAAGTATCTGCTTTTCCCTGATACACTTTTCGGCCGGTAAGTTGATGAACAATTTCAAAGCGCGCGGGGGCTACCTTTTCTTTGCTGCACCAGACTGCCTGTTTCTTTCCATGAATAGTATAGCCTAACTGATTTATGCGAATCCAGCTGCTTTCTGATGCCAGGGCAACAAGGGATAAGCTACATAGCGAGCCAATAAAAGCGATTCGTATTTTCATAAACATTTACTGCCTGCGCCTGGCAGGTTTTGCTTACAACCTTATAAATCTCCTAACTGCGGACGCATAATGATATCTTCTACCACTGCGGCCGGAGAAAGTTGCGCGGCTGCAACAATCATTTTGGCAACATCATCTGCCTGCATAATTCTTTCCGGTTGCACGCCCGAGCCCTCCCAACTATCGCTCATGGTAGCACCCAGAAACACACCGGTTACCTTGATACCAAAGGGTTTCAGTTCTTCGCGCAAATTCGCACTAAAGCCGGCCAACGCATATTTGGTGATTCCATAGCTACCCCCATGCGGATATGCCCTCAGCGATGCGATTGAACACATATTAAAGATATGTCCACGACCCTGCGCTTTCATGGAAGGTAACAAAGCCCGGGTAAGATGGTACGCTGAATAGAGATTGATTTCCATCAATTTTTGTAGATTATCGGCGGGTTCATCGGATATATTTCCTTGAATAAATAGTCCGGCATTATTCACCACCACATCCGGCACACCCTGTGTTAATACCCATTGGGCAAAAGCTTCTACGGCTTCCTTTTTTTGTAAATCAGCCACCTGTGCCGCAATATTTCTTTCGGGAAATAGGGTTTGCAACTCCCCCAGGGTTTGATAAAGGGAATATTCTCCACGGCTGCAGATCCATACATCATGCCCGGCTGCTGCAAAGCCATTGGCAATTGCCTTTCCAATTCCCTTAGAAGCACCTGTAATAACCACTTTCATCTGCTATAGCATTATTGAAAAACAAAGTTGCAGGTTTTTTATGGATTCCGAATAACTATCGGCGGCAGCAATGTATTTTGCAGTATGAAATACCGTCACCTGTTTTTCGACCTCGACCATACCCTTTGGGATTTTGAAACCAATGCAAAAGAATCATTGCTGGATGTTTTTACCACGCTTTCCCTAAAAGAAAGAGGTGTGCCGGATTTTGATAGCTTTTTTACTCGTTATTCGTACCACAATCACCGGTTATGGGATAAATATACCCGCGGAGAAATTAAGCAAGACGAATTGCGCTGGAAAAGAATGTGGCTGGCACTGGTAGATAGCAAAATTGCCGACGAGCCACTGGCGCGAAAAATGGCAGTAGATTTTCTGGAAGTGTTGCCAACTAAAAACAATTTATTCCCTTACACAGTTGAAATTCTTAGGTACCTGCAAGAAAAAAAATATGCTCTACATCTTATTACTAATGGATTTGAAGAAGTTCAACACAACAAGCTGAAACATGCCAACCTTTCCGATTTTTTTCGGGTAGTAACCACTTCCGAAGCCAGTAATAGTCTTAAACCGCACAAAGATATTTTTTACCATGCCCTCAGGGAAGCCGGTGCATTGATTGAAGAAAGCATCATGATAGGAGACAACCTGGAAGCAGATATTCAAGGAGGGATGAATACCGGAATGGATACGGTTTTTGTGAATCATATTGGGGCTGTTGCGCATATAACCCCAACCTACACCATTACCCATTTACAACAGCTGGAAAACATTTTTTAACGGGCAAAAAAAATCCCCTTCCGAAAACGGAAGAGGATCTATTATCCATTTAATTATGGATTAAGCTTTTTTGGTTGTTTTTGTAGCCGGAGTGGTTGTTTTCTTTTCACTACCTTTTTTGCAACACTCTTTTTTTCCACAATCTTTCTTATCGCATTTTTTACCATCGCAGGCATTGGCAACACCCGTACCCACTAGTAAAAAGGCTGCTGTAGCTAAAACCAGTACTTTTTTCATAATATATTGTTTTATTTGTTATATAAAGGTACCGAAAAATATTCATATCCTAATCCATCCAATTGTTAAATCGTGCAACTACCAAACCGCCAGCACAGTAACCCCGCCCTTAACTACTTGATTAATTTGCACTTCCACATTAGTTCCCACTGGCAAAAGGATATCTACTCTACTACCGAATTTAATAAAGCCAAACTCCTCCCCCTGCACTACCTGCTGCCCAACCGGGGTATAATTGCAGATTCTGCGAGCCAACGCACCAGCTATTTGCTTGTATAATATTTCCCCTTTGGGGTGGCGAGTTACTACCGACCAGCGCTCATTATCCGTTGATGACTTAGGATGCCAGGCTACCAAATATTTGCCGGGATGGTATTGATTATAAATTACCTCCCCAGAAACCGGATTCCGGTTTACATGCACATTGGCAGGACTCATAAATATGCTTACCTGTATGCGCTTGTCTTTAAAATATTCTTCATCGGTTACTTCTTCAATCACCACTACTTTACCGTCGGCCGGACAAATTATTTTTCCATCGTTGATAGTTAATGTACGCGCAGGAATGCGGAAAAAAGATACTAAAAACAGAAATAGCCCCAGCGTTAAAAAGAATATCAGCAAAGCCACATTGGGAAAAGAATCGCTTAGCAACGAAAAATTAGCCAGGTTCAGCACGCCAAAAATGAGGGCAGCTATGGCAATTGACATATATCCTTCCCGATGTATTTTCATGGTAAGCAATTAAGCTGTAAAGATAATTCGGATTGGGCAAATGGCGCACGTTGGTGCAATATCAATTACATCCCATACCAGCAATAGAAGCACAACCCCACCAGGGTAGCTGCAATTAACAAGGAATCGAATCGGTCTAAGAACCCACCATGGCCCGGCATTATTTGTCCACTATCCTTTACGCCAGCCATGCGTTTCAGCTTGCTTTCCAGCAAATCTCCCACTGTTCCGGCAAGGGTAGTAAGGGTAGTGAGTGCGATAACGGGTCCGGCGGGCAGCTGCAGTCGGGTAACTCCGAAGAAGGTAATTACGGCAACCGACAAAACAATGCCCCCAAGGGTTCCTTCTACGGTTTTTTTAGGAGAAATAGCCGATAAGGGTGTTTTACCGATTAAAGAACCCACCAGATAAGCCATGGTATCATTTATCCATATAGCTGCAATAACCACCAGGGGCATGGTAAGTGAGCTTTTACCCGGAAAAACCAAGTTCTGCATATTTCCATAGAGCAACATCATACAAAAACAGGCTACAGAAATATACAAAAATCCACTAATGGCATATAATGGATATCGATGGTTATAAGTTTTGTTTCGCAGCCATTCGTTTACCACAAACAATAATAAAGCGGCAAGCGTGATGGAGCCTCCCAGTTGCGATACGATTATTTCTCCTATGCGATATTCATCACTCACCCCCCAAAGCATGCATCCCCAACCGGCAAGCTGCATGCTGTTATGATGGATAGTATTCATCTTCGCATAAGAGGGATCGATTTTCAAAAGTAACTGACGGTATTCGTACCAACAACCAAAATGAATCACTGAGAACAACACAATATAGGTGCCCTGATTCCAAAGCAAGCCTGTTAGCATAACGGCTACAAAAAAAACAGCCGTTGTTGCGCGTGTTTTTAATACCGAGAACTGTAAAGCCATAAATTACCTACGGTTTAGTTTAGATGATTCCCGGCCAGAATCATTTCTGCTGCCGGCAAGCAGGTTTCGGGTACATAAATCTCAGCATATCCCATCAGATACGAACTGTCTTGCTTGTTCAATACCTGAACCGGCAAACCACTCTGTTCCAGTAACCCCTGTAATATGGAGGCTTCTGCGAGATTACGGGTTTCAAATACCCTGATCCATTGCTGTGCCATCTTTTTGTTGATTTAGAGTAAAAAGTGATGGGGGATTTTTCCAGTAGGGGGCACTTGCACGGATGAATTGTCTGAAAAGTCCCACCAAAACAAATATCGCCATTAGGCCCCACCAAAATGGCATTTTCTCATCCATTACTTTTTCAATCGATTTTCCCGATAGGCCCGCAGCGTATAACTGAATTACAATTAATGCATTGTTTAAAAAATGAAAGAAGATATTGAACCAGATATTCTTTCCATAATAATACACCAAACCCAATAAAGCCCCCAGTGCTATTCGGGGTATGAATCCATAATAAGAAAAATGTATCGCACTAAACAGAATGGCGGTAATCAATATGCCCCAGAATGGACTACGGGTTATCCCAATAAAGATGGGCTGAAATCCTGCACGAAAAAGTAATTCCTCGAACAGGGCTGGTGCCGCCGCAACAGTGAGTAGGGTAAAAATAAAATGAAGAAAAGTAGGCATATAGGCCATCGCCATTACGGCTTTCATATATTCATTTTCCATGGCCCTTGCCTGTATTGCCCAGCTTTGGGGTAAGGGAATTTGTTCATTGATTTCTGCCAGTGATCCGGCCAATAAAATTGAGGCAAGGGTTATAAGGGCTACTATACCAAATTGACGTATCTGCATTTGGGTATTAAATCCCAGTTGCTGATAGGGTTGTTTACTAATTATATGTGCCAGAACAACAGAAGGCAATCCAAATGAAATGGCCGCAACAATCGTATTGATTAGGCGCGACCAATTGGCATGTTCCTTCTGCATCATTATCGCAGAGAGCGAGGAGAGGGGCACATGAAAAATAAAATGCCCAAGCATAGCCAATACCAAACCACTTAGCATAAAAAATCCACCGGTAAGCGCCAGCAACAAGGCTAATTGAGAGGGATATTGATAAACAAGTCTCTTAGGGTATATCATACAATTAGGGTAACACCTTACCTTTACAAATTCGATGTAAGATAAGCATGTTTTGTTTCTCACACGATTTCAACGCCCATGGTAACCATAGATAAGATACAACTACCTGATTTTCCGCTACTCCTAGCACCTATGGAAGACGTGAGCGACCCGCCATTCCGGGCGGTTTGTAAGCACAATGGAGCCGATCTAATGTATACCGAATTCATCAGCAGCGAAGGACTTATCCGAAATGCCCTGAAAAGCCGGCAAAAGCTGGATATTTTTGAGGAAGAACGTCCGGTAGGCATCCAGATTTTCGGGGGCGACGAAGAAGCTATGGCCCTTAGCGCTGCCATTGTAGAAACGGTTAATCCCGACCTGCTCGACATTAATTTTGGCTGTCCGGTAAAAAAAGTAGTCACCAAAGGGGCCGGAGCAGGTGTTTTAAAGGATATCGACCTGATGATCTCCCTTACGAGCGCCGTTGTAAAAGGCACCCAACTGCCGGTAACCGTAAAAACCCGGCTTGGTTGGGACGAGCAGAGCAAAAATATTGTAGAAGTAGCCGAGCGATTGCAGGATGTAGGCATTAAAGCCCTTGCCATCCATGGCCGAACCCGCTCGCAAATGTATAAAGGTCAGGCAGACTGGTCGCTGATTGCCGAAGTAAAAAACAATCCCCGCATCCATATTCCCATTTTTGGTAATGGAGATATTGATAGTCCACAAAAAGCGTTGGAATATAAAAACAGGTATGGCGTAGATGGCATCATGATTGGTCGCGCAGCCATTGGCTATCCCTGGGTTTTTCGGGAGATTAAACACTACCTGCATACCGGAGAACTGATGGCACCCCCAACCCTGGAAGAGCGCATTGAAGTTTGCCGCACCCATTTGCGTAAATCCTTAGAATGGAAGGGCCCCATGGTTGGTATTTTTGAGATGAGAAGGCATTATGCCAATTATCTGAAGGGGCTTCCCAACATCAAAGAATTCCGAGGCAGATTGGTTACCTTAATGACGGAAGAAGAAATTGTAGCTGTGTTGGATGAAGTGTATCGAACCTATCAGGGATATACTTTTCAGCATACGCCGATCGAGTTGATTAACTATCATGAAAAGTGTCCGGTGTAAAATAGACGCAGAAGCTACGGCTTAATAGCAGCCAATACCTCCTCAGATAAAGGCGAAACAGAGGGCGAGAAAAAATGGGTTAGCACCCCCTCTTTATTAATCACGTATTTACTAAAATTCCAAACAGGGGCTTTATTGCACCATCCATTTTTGGCAGCATCCGATAGCCATTGAAAGGCCGGATGTTGATTGCTTCCCTTCACCACAGTGGTTTTACCCATCAACGGGAAACTTACTCCGTAATTAACCTTACAAAAGTTGGCAATATCCACATCATTGCCTTTTTCCTGCTGCTTAAAATCATTCGCCGGGAAGGCAAGAATTATTAAGTCTTTGTGCAACTGATGCAATTTTTCCAACTCCTCGTATTGCCCCGTATATCCGCAGTCGCTGGCAGTATTCACTACCAACACTGTTTTCCCCTGCAATTCGCTGAAAGCCATTTCGCTGCCATCATTCCGCTTGGCTTGCAGTGAATAAAAAGATACCGATGGCTGCTTGGCATCCTCGTTTTTTAGTCGGTTTTGCTGGCTGGGAAACCATTTTTCTTTTAAGGTAAGCAAAGGGTATCCTACCCGAAGAATGGATTGTCGCCACGTCATGTCTTTTCGTTTAATTATATAAAGGGCTGCTGCAACTATTATCAACAACACACCAATCTTTCTGATCATACTTTATCTATTTATACCAGCAGCCTTTACAAAGCGCACTAGCCAATTAATTTTTTCAGCAACCATAATTTACCCTTAAAAGGAGGATACTTCATAGCAGGGTCGAACCAGGTGGGCGTTCGCATTACAGATTTATAGTGGGAGAAAACAGCAAAGCTCTGTTTTCCATGATAACTTCCAATGCCGCTATTGCCAACACCCCCAAAAGGTAAATCCATATTGGAAAGATGTAGATTAGCATTGTTTACACAAGCACCTCCCGCAGGAACCGCATCCAGCCATTCACGGGCTGTTTTTTTCGATTCGGTAAACACATAAAAAGCCAGCGGATTCGGATTGCGCGCTATAACTGATTTTGCTTGTTCACGGGTGTTATATGGAATCAGCGGCAACACGGGGCCAAATATTTCATCGCTCATTACAGGTGCATCCAGCGAAACATCCGAAAGCAGGGTAGGCTCAATATATAAATCATCTCGCTGGGTTTTACCGCCACTCAGCAAGGTTCCTGAATGCAGATAACTGCTAATCCGGTCGAATTGCTTTTGATTGATGATCCTTCCATACTCCGTGGAGCTGGCAACATCCTCTCCGTAAAATTTCCGGATACATTTGGTAACTTCTTCTGCAAAAGGCTTCAATAAATTTTCGGGTACCAACACATAATCGGGTGCTACACAGGTTTGACCCGCATTCATAAATTTGGCAAGGGTAATTCTACGCGCTGATACAGCCAGGTTGGCATCATTTTCAATAACAGCAGGGCTCTTCCCGCCCAGTTCTAGGGTTACAGGAACTAATTTGTCGGCTGCCAGTTGATAAATGATTCTCCCCACATGGGTGCTCCCTGTATAAAAAACATGGTCGAACCGAAATCCCTTCATCATATCCGGAATTACTGCAGCGCCATCTCCTTCAACATACAAAACATATTCGGGAGGGAATACCTGCTTAATAATTCTACCCACTACTTCGGCAGTAGCAGGCGCAAACTCACTGGGCTTTACCACGGCACAGTTACCTGCGGCAATGGCTCCGATTAGGGGAGTTAATAAAAGTTGGAGGGGATAGTTCCAGGGAGCAATGATTAAAACCACGCCCAGTGGCTCTTTCCGAATATAGCTGCGGGATGGCAGGTTAAACAGGTTAGTAGGAACCCCCTCCGGTGCCATCCATTCTTTCAGGTTGCGAAGAGTCACTTTCAACTCCTCAAGGGTAAACCCATTTTCGCTGGCATAGGCTTCCTCCCGACTCTTCTTCAAATCTGCAGCAAGGGCCTTATATATATCTTCTTCGTGTGATTCAATCGCCCGCTGTAAAGACTGCAACTGCTGTTTACGAAATGCATAGGGCTGTGTAATGCCTGATTCAAAATATCTACGCATATCACTCAATGAAGTAAGTTCCATATACACTCTTTTACTTCACAAGTTAACAAATATGGCGTGAGTTAGTGCTAGCTAACCTTATCTTATAAAAAAACAACCTTTCTAGGTAGGTAAATAATCACAATCTGTTCTGATTTTTAGATAAAATAGTTACATTCATAGCTCTAAAAACTGTTTAATTGTTTCGCCCCATGAAAAAGAAAATGCCTCCAGTAAATGCCAGCCCCGATTCGCGCAGGGGTTTTATTAAAAATGCAGCCCTGGCAGCTGCCGGATTTTACATTGTACCCCGGCATGTGCTGGGTCGTGGATTTTTAGCCCCCAGTGATAAACTGATAGTAGCCGGTGTAGGTGCCGGCGGAAAAGGGGAAAGCGATCTGTGGAATTTTAAGCAGAGCGGAAAGGCAGAAATTGGATTTTTGTGCGATGTAGACTCTCGCCAAACCGCCAAAAGCCTTTCACGTTATCCGAAAGCCAAAGTATATACAGATTATCGGGAAATGCTAGACAAGGAGCATAAAAACTTTGATGCAGTATCTGTTTCTACACCCGACCATATGCATGCCGTAATTGCCATGGGCGCCATGCAATTGAACAAACATGTGTATGTTCAAAAACCACTAACCCACGATATTTACGAAGCCCGCGTATTAACTAAAGCGGCCCACGATTATAAAGTAGTTACCCAAATGGGCAACCAGGGCGCATCCGGAGATGGCGTTCGTCAATTACAAGACTGGTACAATGCTGGCATCATTGGGGATGTACATACCATTTACTGCTATACCGACCGACCAGTATGGCCACAGGGCATTCCTTGGTCGAAAGAAAAACCGTCGGTGCCTGCAGGGCTCGACTGGAATCTGTGGTTAGGCACTGCCCCTTATCGGGATTATGTAGATAAATTGATTCCCTTTAACTGGAGAGGCTGGTGGGATTACGGTACCGGTGCGTTGGGTGATATGGCTTGTCATATTATGGCTCCTGCATTTGCAGTACTCGGACTGGGCTATCCGATTTCTGCCGAGTGCAGCGTTGCTACCCCTTATATTGAAAACTGGACCAGGGGATTTTATCCCGACTCCGGTCCGGTATCATCTTATATCACCCTAACTTTTAAAGGTGAAAATGGTAAGCCCGATGTGAAATTACATTGGATGGATGGCGGTATGCAGCCGGTACGCCCCGAAGAACTGGGTCCCAATGAAATGATGGGCGATGGAGGAAATGGCGCCATTTTCTTGGGAAGTAAGGGAAATATGATGTGTGGTACCTACGGTGCATTGCCAAAATTATTGCCCACTTCCCGCACTGCCGAAACCAAAGTTCCGCAAACGGTGGCACGCGTGCCCAAGGGAGACAATGGACACTATGCCGCTTGGGTTGAAGCTGCGCTGGATGGCTATGGCAGCGAAAAATCAAATAACCTCAGCTCTAAGTTTGATATCGCCGGACCGCTAACTGAAAGTGTATTGATGGGAAATCTCGCTATCAGAAGCTATTTCGTAGCTAGAAAAGATTCGAGAGGGAGAGAGTCTTATCCCGGCAGAAACATCAAACTGATGTGGGATGGTCCGAACATGCGAATCACCAATTTTGATGAAGCCAATCAATTTGTAAAACGTACTTATAGAGAAGGTTGGAGTTTGGGCGTATAATTATTCCGGCTTTCTTTCACAAAAAAATACCACTCAAAACTGAGTGGTATTTTTTTATAAAGTATTTCTACATCACACCCGTAACCCCCTCATATATCCTGCATCTGCTACCGCACTTTCTAAAGGATTGGTTCCGGTAAATGCTTCCTGTTCGATAATAAACCGAGCTAACCCCGACTTAATGCCCGCTTTTAATACAGTTGGGAAATCGATACTGCCCTTTCCAATTTGCACAGATTCGTGCCCTTTATCAGTTTGCTTCAGGTCTTTTACATGACAAAGCTTAAACCGTCCGGGGTGTTTCTTAAACCACTTGATTGGATCTTCTCCGGCAGCTACTACCCAATAAATATCCATTTCAAAATCAACCACGGCTTTGTCGCTTTCTTTCATCATCACTTCTTGGGGAACCAGCCCATCGATTGGCTTAAAAGAATAATCATGGTTGTGATAGGCAAAGCGGATACCATTTTTTTTACAAATCTCTCCGGCCTTATTAAACTCTTCTGCTGCTTTTTTAAATCCGTCGATAGATTTCTGGGGACCTTTCCAGGGGCAAATCAAGTATTCCATGCCAATTTCAGCAGCTTCGGCAGCTTTTTGCTCAAAGTTTGCCAGATGATTACAATGGCTTGATACAATTTTCATCCCCAAATCATCCATATATTTTTTAAACTCAGTATGCTTCCATCCCCAAAACATTCCCTTCGGGCCTTCAAAACTTTCTATCTGATTGTATCCATAGGCCGATAACTTAGCCAGTGTATCTTTTGCATTCTTTCCTAGATCTTCTTTCACCGTCCACAACTGAATGCCAAATGGCAAAGCTGTGGCACTTTCAGAAAACTGGGTGGCTTGGGCTGCTTTTGAAAGCAGGGGGAAACTCAAGCCGGCTGCTGCAGCCAAGGTTGAATTTCTCATAAATGATCTTCTGGTAATGGACATATTTTCTTTTTTAAAAAATGCGAAAAATTAATAGCTGATGCCGACAGCCCTACTAGGTTGCCCAGGCCTTATCGCCTTTTTTATAGGGAATACATCCCTCATACTTTCCGGGTACTGCCACATAACGTAAGGCCTTGGTTGCGCCAATTTCCGACGTAAAGTAACCCCAGAGCGTTAATTCCTTCATCATGCGGAAATAATGGGTAGGGTCTTCCGGCTTTTTTTTGTCCTGATATTCTTTCTGCTCTTTATCGAGCGCTACCAGCAAATCGTGACGCTGCTCGGGTGTGGCTTCCATGAAAGATTTTCCAGCCGATTTCTTACAAGCTTCTTGTAATTTTATCATGCCCTCTTTAAAAATGGTTTGGTCTTTGCCTTCGTAACAATCTTTCACAATAACCGCCATAAAGTCGCCCACTTTTGCTTCCTTAGCTCCGGGTGAAGAAGTGGCCGGCAAAATGGTTTCCGCTACTTCATTTAAAAAACTAATATCGTCGGCTGAAAAACTAAGCGATAAATCAGCAGCCGGACTTTTACAGCCCGCCAAAAAGGCTTCTGCCCCCAAAAGCGTACCACCTAATAATAACGTTACGCTGGATATGGCTTCTCTTCTATTCATAATGATTAATTTATAAAGGGTGATTACAGATTTTGTTTTTTCAATTCGGAAACTGCAAAATCAGCAGCTCGGGCGGTGAATGCCATATAGGTTAACGATGGATTTACACAGGCGGCAGACGTCATAAACGAACCGTCCGTTACAAACACGTTAGGCGCATCCCATACCTGGTTGTTTTTATTTACCACCGAAGTTTTTGGATCGGCTCCCATACGGGCTGTTCCCATTTCATGAATGCCACGACCTTGAATACCATTGGCATCATAGCCATTGATATTTTTCACTCCCATTGCGTCTAGCATTTCTTTGGCATCTTCCTGCATGTCTTTCCGCATCTTCAATTCATTCTCTTTCAACTCTGCATCGAACGACAATACCGGCAATCCCCACTTATCTTTTTTGTTTTTATCCAACGTGATTTTGTTGGCATGGTCGGGAATGATTTCTCCAAAGCCCATGATACCCATCGTCCAAGAACCTGGTTCTGTAAGTGCATCTTTATAAGCACCGCCGATGCTCAATTCTGCCACTTCATGTCGATACCCCTCGCGACCTGCGCCGCCCTGGTAGCCAAATCCACGCAGGTAATCGCGCTTGTCGCCAAATAAATTTCTGAATCGTGGAATATAAATACCATTGGCCCTTCTGCCATAGTAATACTTGTCTTCATACCCATCCACTTTTCCGCCAGCACCTACGCCCAGGTGGTGGTCCATGATATTGTGACCCAACTCTCCACTCGAACTTCCTAATCCTTCGGGCCAGATATCTGTTGCAGAATTCATCAAAATCCAGGAGCTATTAAATGTACTGGCATTCAGAAAAATAATCTTTGCATTGTACACATATGTTTGATTATTTTCTGCATCCAACACTTCTACGCCGGTTGCTCTTTTTTTATCTTTATCGTACAATATCTTGGTAACAATCGACCAGGGACGCAATGTAAGGTTGCCGGTTTTTTGTGCTGCCGGTAACGTAGAAGATTGTGTGCTGAAATAGGCACCGAACTGACATCCCAGCCAGCATTTATTACGATATTGACAATTGGTGCGGCCTTCATGGGCTACAGTTAAATTAGCCGTTCTGCCAATAATCATCTGGCGGGCACCTTTGTAATATTCCTTCAATCGCTTGGAAGCATCTTTCTCAACACAGGTCATTTCCATCGGGGGCAAAAACTGTCCGTCGGGCAATTGTGTCAATCCATCCCGATTACCACTGATGCCGGCAAATTTTTCTACATAATCATACCAGGGAGCGATATCCTTATAGCGTACCGGCCAATCTACTGCTATACCATCCTTGGCATTGGCTTCAAAATCGAAATCGCTCCAGCGATAGCTCTGGCGACCCCACATCAACGAACGACCGCCTACATGATAGCCGCGGAACCAGTCGTACCGTTTTACTTCTGTGTACGGACTTTCTTTTTCATTTACCCAATAATCGAGGTTGGTTTCGTTAAGGGGATAATCGCGATTCAGTACCGGATAATCCTTAATCATTTCCTGGGTTTTTCTACCGCGGTGCGGGAAATCCCATGCCTCTTTATTGGCGTTTACATAATCTTTAATGTGCTCGATATTTCTTCCTCTTTCCAGCATCAATACTTTGAGCCCCTTTTCGGTTAGCTCTTTAGCAGCCCAGCCTCCGCTAATACCGGAGCCCACCACAATTGCATCAAATGTTTGTTCAGCCATAGTTCGTATTTTATTATTTGATCGGGTTTAGTAGTTTATACATCGCAAATCTGAATTGCTTTCTTTAAAGACCCCAACTTATCTGCACTTGCCGGAATAAATTCCTGCGCAACATATTGCTGAAAGCCGGTTGCCAAAATAGCTTTCATGATTGCCGGATAATACAATTCCTGCGTTTCATCAATTTCGTGCCGTCCCGGAACACCTGCCGTATGATAGTGGCCGATATAAGGATGATAGGTGCGGATGGTATGTATCACATCCCCCTCATCAATTTGCATGTGATAAATATCATACAATAATTTGAAATTTGGCGATCCGATTCGCTTGCACAACTCAACACCCCAGGGAGTTTTATCGCACATATAATCTTTATGGTCTACCTTGCTATTCAGCAACTCCATATGTATCACTACGCCTTTCTTTTCGGCGAGTGACATAATTTTTTTAAGCCCATCGGCGCAGTTTTGCAAGCCCACTTCATCCTGCATACCATTGCGATTGCCGCTAAAGCAAATTAGGTTGGTATAGCCCGCAGCTGCCACCAGTTCGATGTGCTCGGTATAGTTTTTTATCAGTTGCGCATGGTATTGCGGATCATTCCAGCCCTTGGTTAAGCTGATTTCCGCGCCATTACACATGGTAGATACCAGGTTATATTTTTTTAGCGTATCCCAATCTTTTGGCCCTACCAGATCGATGCCTACTAGTCCCATTTCTTTTGCAGAGGCACACAACACATCTAGCGGCGTATCACTAAAACACCAGCGGCAAACTGAATGATGAATATTCCCTTTTAACATATGGGTAGATTGAGGAGCCGCATTTGCCTTAAGAAATGGGGCTGCTGCAACAGCCGCAGATCCGGCCAGCATATTTTGAATAACTTTTCTTCTGCTCGTTTTCATGAATCTATATTTATCAGATAGCTTCCGTTGTTTTTTTGTTTCTCATGTAGAAAAACAACAGCGCAAATGCCCCTATCAATATCACCGGAATAACTAAGGTTACGTTCAGCACTTCGGGGCCCGCCAATTTCTTAGCTTCATTCAACATTTCTGGTGTAGCCTGATTTACTGCTGTTCCTGCGGGCAAGTGGTTGCCCAGAAGACGATCGTAGTAATCGCCCATGAAAAAAGTATACACTGCCACAGCAAACATGCCTGCACCCCCCATCAGGTTAAGACCCACTGCGCCGGTTTCTGGCATATTTTCAGAAACAAATCCCAACATGGTTGGCCAGAAATAACATACCCCCATACCAAAAATCACCGCACCTAAAAACAAGAGGTTTCCGGTGGTATGGCCCAACATATATAATCCCAATGCCGACAAAATAGCCGACATCAGCAAAACTCCGGTTGGAGAAAACTTGTGAACAACTGGCCCGGCCAATCCTCTGCCGATTACCATGATGCCTGTTTCTATCGTTAACAACAAAATGGCATTATCAGATACATTTTTCAATAACACATCTATCCACTGTCCGGTAAACAATTCCGTAATGGCGGTTCCAAACATCAATACAATCATCACCAAAAAAAGCGGATTCAGTAACGACTTATACATTGTATCGGTAGAAATTCCACTGGCCACCCGCTCTGTTACCGGGAAGGATAATTTGTTGAATAAATAGCCATAGAGTAGGGTTGGGATTGCCATCAAACCAACCTGCACCTGCCAGCCGATACCTGCTTTGTCTAGGAAAAAAACCAAAAGCGTGCCAATAACTATTCCACCTGGGAACCACAAGTGAAAATGGTTCAGCTTAGTGGTTTTATCGTCTGCGTAGATGGTTGCTACCAGTGGATTACAGGCTGCTTCAACCGTTCCATTGGCAATGCCTATCAACAACGTTGAAAAAAATAAAGTCCAGTATCCCGATGCAAATACTGTAAGTAAAATGCCTAGCAAATGAAAAGCGAATGCCAATAGCAATAACTTTTTCATACCAATAATATCTACTATAAATCCACCAACTATAACAGCCAGCGGGAATCCCCAAAAAGCAGTGGAAGCAATCGTACCCAACTGAGCCGTGTTGAGTTCGAACTCAACACCTAAGCGGGATAAAATGCCGGCCCGAATGCCAAATGATAAGGAAGTAACCAGCAATGCCAAACAGCTGGATACAAATAATTGATTCCGTTGAGGGGTAGTTTGCATACGCTCATATGGTTGGTGAAAAAAACAATCGCGGGTTAAATATAATTTTTATTTTTATTCCCGCATCAAATATTCAGTGAAGAAGGTATTTTTACCGATGTAGAACGGAATCACCATTTTCCTTATCTGATTGTACCAAATAACATAATATGAACAGAAAACTTAGAATGGGCATGATAGGCGGAGGCCTGGATGCTTTTATTGGAGCAATCCACCGCATGGCCGCCGGCATCGACGGGTTGATTGAGTTATCCTGTGGGGCTCTCAGTGCCGACCCCAACATAGCCATTGAATCAGGAAAAAAGCTGATGCTGCCAGTAAACAGAACCTATACCAGCTATCAGGAGATGATCCAACAAGAGTCTCAACTCCCAGCAGAAGAACGAATGGACTTTGTAACCATCGTTACCCCCAACTTCGTTCACTTTGCCCCTGCCATGATGGCCCTGGAACATGGATTTCATGTGGTAATTGAAAAGCCCATCACCTTCACACTCGACGAAGCAAAACAATTGCAGCAAAAAGCAAAGGAAAAGGGCCTACTACTTTGCCTTACCCACACCTACTCAGGATACCCCATGGTAAAACAAGCCAGGGCCATGTGTAAGGATGGCGTATTTGGCAACATCAGAAAAATATGGGTTGAATACCCGCAAGGATGGCTGAGCCAGCTTTCTGAGAAAGAAGGAAATGCCCAAGCCGCCTGGAGAACCGACCCCACCAAATCGGGTAAAGCGGGATGTATGGGAGATATCGGAACCCATGCAGCGCATCTGGCAGAATATATTTCGGGTCTCCAAATTACGCATCTCTGCGCAGACTTAAACATTATGGTACCGGGCAGGGCACTCGACGACGACGGTAATGTGCTACTAAAATTTAATAACGGAGCAGCCGGTGTTTTGATGGCTTCTCAGGTAGCAGCCGGCGAAGAAAATGCCCTGAAAATAAGAATCTACGGAGAAAAAGGCGGTATTGAATGGGCTCAACAAGAACCCAATACCCTGCTAGTAAAATGGCTGTACCAACCCACCCAGATATTACGGGCGGGCGGCAATTTCGGTGATCGCCTGTCGAGCTATGCCGTAAAAAACTGTCGCACCCCCGCCGGGCACCCCGAAGGATACCTCGAAGCCTTTGCCAATATCTACCGCAACTTCGCACTTACCCTTACTGCACGAATCGAGGGAACCGAAGCCAGTGCCGAAGCCATAGACTTCCCAACAGCAGATGATGGCGTAAGGGGAATGGCATTTATAGACAATGTGGTGGCTTCCGGCGCATCGAATGAAAAGTGGACGCCCTTCAATGTATAATTTGTTCAACCGTTAATCGTTAACACCATGACTACCATCAAAGGACCTGCCATTTTTCTTGCGCAGTTTATGGGCGACCAGCCTCCGTTTAATTCTTTGCAAAGTATCTGCCAATGGGCCGCCTCACTGGGTTTTGTGGGCGTGCAAATTCCGTCTTGGGACAGCCGCTGCATCAACCTGCAACTGGCAGCCGAAAGTAAAACCTATGCCGATGAGCTAAAAGGGATAGTAGAAAGTGCCGGCTTACAAATAACTGAATTATCCACCCATCTGCAGGGACAATTGGTGGCTGTTAATCCTGCTTATGATGCCCTATTTGATGGCTTTGCCCCCGATGCTGTAAGAAACAATCCCAAGGCCCGCACCGAATGGGCAGTGCAACAACTGAAATATGCTGCACAAGCTTCTCGCAATTTAGGTTTGGATGCCCATGCAACTTTTAGTGGTGCCCTTCTTTGGCATACGGTTTACCCCTGGCCCCAGCGCCCGGCTGGACTGGTAGATACCGGCTTTACCGAATTGGCCAATCGCTGGAAACCTATACTGGATGTGTTTGATGAAAATGGCATAGATCTTTGTTACGAGATACATCCAGGCGAAGACCTACACGACGGAGTGAGTTATGAAATGTTTCTAGATAAAGTACATCAACACCCCCGTGCCTGTTTATTATACGACCCTTCGCATTTTGTGTTGCAGTGTTTGGATTATCTCACTTATATAGATCATTACCATTCCCGCATCAAAATGTTTCATGTGAAGGATGCCGAATTTAATCCTACCGGAAAACAGGGAGTATATGGAGGCTATCAGGGTTGGGTAGAAAGAGCCGGACGATTCCGCTCGCTGGGGGATGGACAGGTAAACTTCAAATCTGTTTTCAGCAAACTGGCTGCCTATGGCTATAAAGGATGGGCTGTACTCGAATGGGAATGTGCCATCAAACACCCCGAAGCCGGAGCTGCAGAAGGAGCCCCCTTTATAAAAAATCATATTATACGGGTAACCGAAAAAGCTTTTGACGACTTTGCCGGAACCGGTTCGGATGAACAATTTAATCGGAAGATTTTAGGAATAGATTGATATCTTTAATGCTCAACAATTGTAAACTATTAACCGTGAAAAAAATTTCTATCGCTTTATTTGTTATCCTGTTAGCGGGAGCCTGTAGCAGTGGTGGCGACAAAAAAGAAGCAGCACCTGCACCAGCCAGCTCAGGATCTTCGCTCAGCAGCAACCCTGATTATCAAAAAGGATTGGAACTGATTGCCAAATCAGATTGCCTTACCTGCCACAAAGTAGGCGAAAAGCTTATTGGGCCTTCTTACAAAGATGTAGCAGCTAAATATGAATCCAACGAAGAAAACATCGACCTGCTGGCCGGAAAAATCATCAAGGGCGGACAAGGCGTATGGGGCCAAATACCTATGACTGCGCACCCGCAAATTTCCGAAGCCGATGCCAAGCAAATGGTTAAATATATTTTACTGCTGAAAACAGCTCAATAAAACCTCCCCCATGAAAGTATTGTTCGTTGCCCCGCTACTAGTTGCCGGAGCTGCTGTTTATATGCAGTTAGCTTCTATCGTAACTCCAACCCAAACCCATCAAGCACAAGACTATGTTTCAAAGCCTGCCGCCAAAAAGTGGAAATCGCTGTTTAACGGAAAAGATTTAACTGGCTGGCATACTTATGGAAAGTCTACCGTTAATCCTTCCTGGAAAGCTGTGAACGGAGAAATATTTTTCGATAGCAAAACCAAAACAGCAGAAGAAAGAAGGAATCCGGGTGACCTTGTAACGGATGAGGAATTCGAAAATTTTCATCTTAAGCTAGATTGGAAAGTGAGCAAGAACGGTAACAGCGGCGTTATTTTCTGGTCGAACGAAGACACGGCTAAATACAAAGAATCTTGGCATACGGGGCCAGAAATGCAAATACTAGACAATGATGGTCATTCGGATGGGAAGATAGAAAAACATCGCGCCGGCAATTTGTATGATATGATTGCAGGTAAAGAAGGTGTGGTAAAACCCTTTGGTGAATGGAATACCTCCGAAGTTATTGCAGACCATGGCAAACTTACTTTCAAACTCAATGGAGAAGAGGTAGTAAATACCCGCTATGATGATGCAAACTGGAAAAATTTGATTGCCGGCAGTAAGTTCAAAACTAAAAAAGACTTTGGCACTTTTACCAAAGGACACATCGTTTTGCAAGACCATGGAAACGATGTATGGTTTAAAAATATTCAAATTATGGCTTTATAGAAGGAGGCATACCTTCTCATAAAAGATTTACAATTCTGTTTTAACTAGCTGATTTCACTTTATGCAATTATCCATTCCGGATGATCAATATTTTATGCAGCAGGCGCTGGTTCAGGCGCGTATGGCATTTGAAGCCGATGAAGTTCCGGTAGGTGCTGTTGTGGTGTTGCAGAACAGAATCATTGCTCGTGGACATAATCAGGTAGAGCAATTAACCGACGCCACCGCTCATGCAGAAATGTTGGCAATTACTAGTGCCTTTCATGCGCTCGGTGCAAAATATTTGCCGGATGCAACCCTGTATGTAACTTTAGAACCCTGCCTGATGTGTTGTGGGGCCCTATTTTGGGGTAAAATTGGCCGTGTAGTATTTGGCGCTGCCGACCCGAAAAATGGCTTTAAATCGAAAACTGCTCCTCACTGGCCCCTACACCCCAAAACCGAATTGGTAGGAGGGGTTTTAGAAGCAGAATGTGGAGCTTTAATGACTGCCTTTTTCAGAAACAAGCGATAGGGCTGTTTTGATTATCGATTTTTAGAACAATTAACCTGGTAAAATGCCATTAATCGAATAACCCACCTAATTTTGTTACATCATTAAAATCAAACTTGTATGTCATTCACACTTGCACCCCTTCCATATGCTCACGAAGCACTCGAGCCGCATATCGACACGCTCACCATGCAGATTCATCACGGAAAACACCACCAGGCCTATGTAGATAATTTAAACAAAGCCCTGGCAGGAACCCCTAATGAAGGGAAAACGCTGGCTGATATTGTTGCCATCGCTGGAAGTATAGGTGCCCCCGTTCGCAATAACGGAGGCGGACATTGGAACCATACGTTTTTCTGGGAAAGCCTGGCCCCTAACGCAGGTGGTACTGCTTCCGGAAAACTGGGAGATGCCATTACTGCCGCTTTCGGATCGTTTGATGCTTTTAAGGAAAAAATGGCTGCTGCAGGCATGACGCGTTTTGGCAGCGGATGGGCCTGGCTAATTGTAAAAGATGGCAAACTAGAAATCTGCTCAACCCCTAATCAAGATAATCCGTTAATGGATATCGCAGAAGTAAAAGGAACTCCGATATTAGGGGTGGATGTTTGGGAGCATGCCTATTATCTCAAATACCAAAATCGCCGCGCCGATTATCTGGCTGCTTTTTGGAATGTGGTTAACTGGACAAAAGTTTCGGAGCGTTTCGAAGCCGCTCATTAATTCATTATAGAACAAGGGCTGCTGAATAATTTTCTGCAGTCCTTTTTAATTTATTAGTATGAAAAATGGATTCTTTGTTTTAATTGGTTTGTTGGTGCTTACTTCCTGCAGCAACAAAAAACTGGTAGTAATGAGTAAAGGCGCCGCAACAATTAATGCGGATGCAGGAACCATTCAATCAACTGATGGCGCGGGGCACGAACAAAATGCAGTGCTTACCGGAACCAAACAATGGACTATCGAATCTCCTGCAGGTAAGGGTTCTTTTGAGCTTGCGGAAAAAGGGCTCTATGTAGTAAATGCCAAAAACGATACCATCATTGGCAGCTACCAGAATTATGTTTCAGCGGATAAAGCTGGTCAGGTTATTTCACAGGAAATAGTTACTCAAAAATTAGATTCCTTAAAATTATTGGTGGAAGGAAAAAACGTTTCTGCTGCTAATCGTAATTTTTATATCCTTCCTAATCAAGCAGCGCTGGTAACGCCCAATTTAGAAGCGGAAATTGTAGGACCTTATCACAAAATGACTTCCGCCGCCAGCAAAAATGGGGAAGCACCTGAAGTGTATCGGTTTTACAGTATTCGTGAAATCCGCGAAACCATTGGCAAACTGGAAGATTTAACCCGGCCCATAAAAAAATAAAGCAGGCTAGTCTGGAACAGGATCATATCCCTCGCCACCTCCGGGCCGGCAACTGGAAATTCGTCGAATAGCCAACCACCCTCCTTTTATTATGCCATGCTTTTGCAAAGCGGTTACCGCATATTGCGAACAGGTAGGCGTATACCGACATTTAGGTCCCATCGCCGGAGATATTACATACTGATAAATTCTTATCAATAGAATGAAAGGAAATACGATAATGCTTTTTATCGTTTCAGGTAACTTCACTATTTGGCGGGCGTTATAACAATATTTCTATACTCTACCGGACCATGATCGCCCTGTAAAAAAATGGGTCCGGGCTCTCCCTCTTTGCTGTCGAGTGCTCCACCTGTAATGCCGGGGATAATCTGATCAACAATAATCGCTTTGCCATTTGCGGTTACGGATACACGGCGACCAATTAAGGTAATATCATAAGATTGCCATTCACCAGGTTTTTTGGCAACCATTTCATTCGGAGTTAAAAAACCATAGATGCCACCAAAAAGAGTGGAGCTAGGTTCGAGCCCATAATTATCTTCTACCTGAACCTCATATCTGCCTCTCAGATATACGCCACTATTGCTTCCTGCGGGATACCGAAATTCGATATGCAGCTTAAAATCATTGAAGCTGGCATCGGAAATAATATTAGAACCGGATTTAGGACTTCTCAAAATACCCTCATCTGCAACCCATTGTTTTACTTTACCAGACATATGCCAGCCGGTTAAATCTTTTCCATTAAATAAAGCAATCGGCTCTCCCCAAACCGGCGCACTGGTTCTTGTTAAAATGGGAGCTCGTTCTCCTGTAAATGGATATTTATCTCCCCTAGGGGTAGTAATAGTGCCGCTTAGCTGATTGTTTTGCAGCATGCCTTCAAACACCAGGGGATTAGTACTCACGTCCCACTGCGTAGGAATAGAAAAACTTACTTTCCCGTTATCATATTTTACCTCAGCAATAGGCCGAGCACTGCCCCCCTCTGCTACAAAATAACCTACCAGTGTTTTTAATCCAGACAATTTAACTTCCAGCCAAGAAGGAGCCACCCGGTCCATCTGAACAGTTAAATCCCACCGACCAATTATTGGACGGCTATCTTTAACTTGAGCTGCTACCTGATTGGTAGCAATCGGCAATAGAGATACCAACAATTGTAAGCACGAGGCTATACGAAATTTCATAATCAGGAATTTAGGGTAAGTTACAAATTTGTGCTGGAATCCGCTTAGGCCCCATAGAGATTCCTGCCGCCGCTTTTCAGCTAGTTTACAGCTTTTTCAATGGCTTCAATCAGATTAGTAGCCTCCTCTTTCAGTTGTATCATCAGCATCCGGTTCATGGTTTGCCCGGTATTGATAGACACTGCCCAGTTGGCATATTCATTCAACTCACGGGGATTATTGGTAGTAAATGAAACGGGTTGTTCGGGTGGGCGAATATAATATTTGAAAGCAGCATTGGTTTCGGGGTTGAGCATTTTTTCAAACACCCTCGCATCAAAAACCTTACTGGCAGCGGTTCGCATCTGAACTGAAATATTATCTTCCATTTGTTGAATTTGCACAATTTTATCTTTGGCTGCTATATAGTGGTTGATTTTTTCTATGATCTCCTTATTGTGCAATATTCTAAATCCACCATCATTTTCCATTTGTTTCAGTGTTCCTTCTGTTGCATAAAACGGCTCGCGTAACGATAACATGCGGGCATAATAATATATTTCCCTGCTGTACTTATCTCTGTCGGCCCCCAATAGTAAATGAACCAGTGAATCTACCTGTTGTTGCTTTTGCAATTTAAACGTGATACTTGCATTCAATTTTGCGGTGTCTTGCTTCAAATCACTTGCCAAATCTTCCAGGTATTGATGGGCCTTTTCTTTTTCAGCAAAGTGTTCCCGAATATTTTCAGCAAAAAATCCAAGCGTTACCGCTAGGAAAATCATAAAAAACTCAATCACATATTGCTTTAAAGTTCTGGGAGTAGAGTGACGATGGGGATGATGTACTTCCATATTGGGTATATATTTTCAAAAAATGTTTTCTGGTTACAAATATACTCTCTTATTCCTTTTCGCATACCGGAACAATACCTGATAAATAGATTTTGGTAGAGCGGGTTCTTCCGCTTATTTATTTGTTCCCGAAGCGGAATGTATACTTGTGGAATCTAACAGTGATTTATTTACAAGATAGATATAGGGCTGATGAAAGTGATTAACAAAGATTTTATCAGGATTATTCGGGAATCTGTCATAATAATCTGTATCCGGCCTCAAAACAATAGTCTCACCCACCCGGGCATAATTGATTGTATGCACAAATGGCGGCACTTGTAAGCCTACCAGTTTATCGCTCACTCTTTTACCCATAATTTTTCCCAGATATTTTTCGAAATTTTTCTCTGCCCTACGCGTTGGCTTATCCAATCGATTATACATATACCGCAAAGCCCAGTTGGTAGGAAATTTTTGTTTCCCTATGATATCTTTTGCATTTGTAAAAGGATTGATTTGATTAAAATCGCCCACCGTTTGCACCGTTACCGGCATCTCCGGAACCCAGTCCACTGAATTTACCACATTGAAAGCCCAGCCACCGCGGGTTGCAGCTTCGTAATCATATGCGAAATATACATTCCCGGGTTTAGGCGCCGCGGTACTATAGGTTTTTATCTGCCAATCCGACGCTATTTTTTGTTGCTTTTGCCATTGAAGAAGATGGGCGGTTAACAAATAAGAAATGCCTCCGCCCTGACTATGCCCGGTTATCAACAAATTTCGGTAGCTCTTCTTATACAGAGAATCCAACCGCGGCAAAATATCTCTTCCTAGGTACGCGGTACTAATCATCCAACCCACATGCACGGCAGCCTGCGGATGATCGGCCAAATGATAAGGTACTGTATCGTTTCCCGGTAAAATGATTTCGCCCTTAGCGGGTATCATGGCCGAATAAAAATTGGATAACCAGCTATCAGGATTGGGAAGCGTGCCGCGCACAGATATAATAGCTGTATTCCGGTTGTCGGTCCACAACTCCCATAAATTCAACAACCCCATTTCAGGAGAACGATAGGCCCGCTGAAAACGGGTAGAAGCAGCCACATAATTACTATCGCTATAATAACTACTGCCACTTCCTGTTCTTACGGATACCATTAATATATCTGCCAACTCAGTAGGACTATACCCTGGCAATAAAGATTGGGCACGAACAGAAAATGAAAAAAACAATCCGGATACGGCTACCAAACAAATTATCAAATTCCGGAAGCGGGGGTAAGCAATTAAATTCATAGCATAAGCAGTTATCAATGTGGGGGATTACAATACATATCGCCCCATAAAATTACAACATTGAATGGACATGTTCAGCTATGCAACAACTATTGGATGCGTTTACGGATATGATCTATTATTTTTACCATGGCGAGGGTATCCATAGAGCAATAGGCTTCAAGTGCCACCCGAGTCGCTCGAATTTTTTCGGGATTGTTCTCTTGGTTCAATTGATAAAAAGCGGTTGCCGCCTCCATCCCATCGGATATCGTAAGCCCTTCATATCCCTCCTCAGGAAATAAAGCAGGCAAAACAGATTTGATAGAGTAGCTATTGCCCATTACTGGAAGATAATACTGTTTTTTTCTAAACACTTCCATCAAATCTACCATTCTACCGATCACCCTGTCAATCGCTGGTTTCCATAAAGGATTGTCGCGAACAAACTCGAGCAAACGACTTCTTTCGAATGTTGCATTATACACTAAAATAGTTCCTGCTTCACCCAATACAGTTAGCAGGTTATTGATAAAATCTGCTGAGGGAGTTGTAATATCGTTTGCCAGGTACCCATGTTCAACCGGAATAGCTCCCTGTTCTTGTTGCACTTTCACTGAATATTGAAAGCATACCTGCCGGAAAGGCCAATGTCCGTCTAGCTGAGGAACAGCCTGGCTCCAGGTTTCAAAATCCATATAATACAGCGGATAATGAAGTGTTGAAATAAAAGATTGTAACTGAACAAGGTCTACTACCGGTTCCCCAACTTCTTCCTCTACTATCTCTGCTGGGGGATTACAATGCGAATAAAAATCACAGCGATAGGGCTG
>Ga0247837_1002174_pt1 | contig 37992 bp, 32 predicted proteins | sample LaCtaG_2_FD_187115 | JGI IMG/M metagenome (GOLD analysis project Ga0247837, IMG submission 187115) | Freshwater microbial communities from meromictic Lake La Cruz, Castile-La Mancha, Spain - LaCruzMarch2015_14.5m | ecosystem: Environmental > Aquatic > Freshwater > Lake | place: Spain: Castile-La...
GCTTCGTCAGCTTCTTCTTCGCCACGAAGTCGAGCGACGCAAAGCTTAGCTGGTCCATCGGCAGGCCCCCTCGAATCAAAGACCCCAGTGTGCCATGATCCGCGGGCTGTTCAGAGGTTCCCTAGCTACGAGTTGTTGGCTGCGATGGCACATGCATCGCCAATCGTTGCATATCGAACGCCTGATGCTGAAGAACTCATCGAGCATGACGTTTCGGGGCTGTTAAGCCCGCCCGGAGATGCCACCGAATTGACTCACAATGTCCGTCGATTTTTAAATGACAAACTATTCCGAAATCGGTGCGGAAGCGCGGCCCGTACCATGTATCTCAATGCAGTAGGTGGAGTTCGCGAGCGTATTGTTGCGCAACTTTACGAAACGCTCTTATCCCCAGGGCATGCCCCTCCCGGTATTCCGATCGAAGCCTGAACAGATCAGCTTCGCACTTTAGAGCCGGAGCGCCGGAGCAGGACGGACCGCAAGTAGTGTCAGGTAGAAACTGTTAGGTCAGTGCCCCGAGGTAAGGTCCAAATGCCGGGGCCCTACGGAAGACTAAGCCACTAGGGACTCGATGGATATGTGCAGGAGCTTCTGCATTTGACATGCAAGGTCGAAGCACTCGAACTGTAAACCAACGTTAGATGCGACGCGGGAGCGAATTTCTAAAGCAAGTGCTCGCAGCGAAAAACCTTTTCGCACAGAGCTCAACGTCTTATCGGAAATAAGTTGAATAACCCGACCGCGGGCGTTGGAGCCAGCGGTCCAGCTTCGGCCGTTGATTGTGCCATCACTCGGCCGGCCTGTTGTTCGTAACGTGCCAGCAATACGGCGTTTCTCTCGTCGTTTGGCGCCAACGCCGTTGCGAGTTCCAATGCGGCCCGTCCCTCGGAGAAAGCACCTATTTCGTATGCTGAGCGAGCGAGACCGAACTGCACGTCGGCCCGCTCGGGAGAATGTTGAGCAGCCTGCTCCCAAGCCTTAAAAGCGCGCCCGTATTCCTTTAGTCCGTGCAGCGCGCGGGCCTGTAGCACGATTGGTTCGACTTCTGATGTGTCGAGCTTGAAAAGCAAAGCTCCGATGTCTACGGTTTTTGTGTTGTCGCGCTCGACAAAAGCAGCTTTTTGCAACCGCCTGAGTGCCCTTGCAACACGCCGCTTCAGTGTTGTGATTTCGCTATTGGTGCGAATTGCACCAGCAACGCTGACAGCCCTTGCAGCCTCCTCGAACCGCATAGCTGAATAATGCGCGCGCGCAGCCATGTATGCGCGGTCGGCTAGTTTTTCCCGGCCGCGGCCTATGTTGTCCGCATACTGATCGCTCACCACATGCCCGTAGGCATGATAAGCGTCCTCGAACAGACCGAGCTTTTCACTGCACACGCCGAGACGTAGCCAAGCCTGCTCGTTGCGGGGATCGCCTGCCGTAACGCGTCTCCAGATTTCCGTGGCGGCTGCCCAATCGTTCGCCGCCTCGTGGCAACGCGCCACGCCAGTTAAAGCGGCGTTGTTGTCGGGATCGAGCACGAGGGCCTGATTATAACTTTCGCTCGCTTGGACCAGGTCTTTGGCCGCGAATTGTTCGCGAGCAGCCGAAACGATCGGCTTAACGAGCCTCGCAACGCGCACCTTATATGCTTCGCCACCATTTACGTCAGTTACTACCGCTGCACGTAACGCGGCGGCCGCGCCCTGGAGGTTTCCGATCGCTTCTTCGGTGTTCGCTCGGTCTACCAAGCTCGAGGTAATTCGCTTTCGTTCTTGGATGATGGCATGGTCGTCAGGTCGGATTTCACTCGCAATTGCAATCGCCGATGCGGCGTGAAGCAATCGTCCCTGTCCCTCCAGCTCCAGTATGATTTCCAAAAGGCCCGAGAAATCGTTTCGTGCGATCCCGCGCCACATCGGATCGCTACCGTGAACTTTCGGATCGCGGACGATGGCCTGTCGCGGCAGCTTTAATGCTTCCGCGTGATCAGCCTCAACGAGCAATACCCGGCTGCAGGCTGCAAGCACCGCAGGCCAGTCATCGCGCCGCTTCGCTAGCCTCGCGATGTTTAGGGGTGCGTCGACGCTGACCGGCGTCAGTGCCGCCAGTTCTTCCCAGGCTGACACCGCTTCGTCGTTGCGTTCGAGTGCGGAAAGTGCACGTGCTCGTAATTTGAGGCCCGTGCGGTTGCCGCGACCCTCGCGCACGATGTGATCGACAATCTGCAACACTTCGGCCCACTGACCCGCCGCTGCAGCCGATTTGGCTTTTTCAATCGCATCTTCTTAAGCGTCGGTCATGAGACTAGGCGCTCCAAGTACTGTAACAACACGATTATCGCACTGGTCAATTGGACTTGTCCGGCGTGTTCCATCCACGTCGATAAAACATGCAGCAACACCTGCAGTGTTAAAAAACGCCTATCAGGCGTTCACAATGCTTGGACCAGTAAGGCCGGCACGTGCGCAGGCGTTTCGCGTATCGACGATCAGGCGGGCGTGTTGGACAAGCTCCGCGTAATTCACGCAATCATGGTCGGTCGCAATGAGCACGACATCATACATTCGGATCAGAACTGGGTCCCACGCGATCGAAGTACGACCGTTCAGAGTTTTATGCTCTCGTGTGTTTGGAATAACCGGCACGAATGGATCATAAAACGAGGCTTGTGCGCCCCGGTCCTCTAACAATTCCATCAGCCTGAGGGCGGGGCTTTCACGCGGATCGTCGATGTTCTTTTTGTAGGCAACGCCCAACACGAGAATGCGGGAACCATGCAGGCCTTTGCGTTGCGTGCGGTCAAGAGCCATGGCAAGCTGATTGACGACGTGCCCAGGCATTGACGTGTTGATCTGTCCCGCAAGTTCGATAAATCGGGTTGATATTCCGTATTCCTTGGCCTTCCAAGTCAAATAGAACGGATCTATGGGGATGCAATGACCGCCCAATCCCGGGCCGGGATAAAACGGCATGAACCCGAACGGCTTCGTCTTAGCAGCATCAATGACTTCCCAAATATCGATACCCATAGCGCCATAAATGACTTTGAGCTCGTTGACTAACGCAATATTCACTGCGCGGAATACGTTCTCAGTGATCTTAACAGCCTCAGCCGTGGCAGCTGACGATACCAACACGGTCTTGGTGACGAAGCCTGCGTAAAGAGCGTCGGCGAGATCGCGGGCTACCGGTCCATCGCCACCAATGACCTTGGGAATCTTCGACGTTGAAAAGTCGATATTGCCAGGATCCTCCCGTTCTGGCGAAAACGCAAGATAGAAATCCCGGCCAGAAATCAGCCCGCCAGCCTCGAGAATTGGCTTGCAGATTTCGACTGTGGTTCCCGGATATGTGGTCGATTCCAGAACAATCAGCTGGCCTTTGCGCAAGTACCGTCCAATGACTTTTGTCGTTTCAATAACATAGCGGAGATCGGGCTCCAAATGCGGCGTCAACGGTGTCGGCACACAAATAAGGATTGCATCCATTTCGGCAAGTGCGGCAAAATCGGTCGTTGCACTGAAGCGACCAGTATCCTTTAGCGTCGAAATCTGCTCGTCTGATATGTGTTTGATATAGCTCTTGCCAGCGGATAAGCTCGCAACTTTAGTATCGTCGATGTCAAACCCGACGACTTTCATACCGCTTTGGGCAATTGCCGTACAGAGCGGCAAGCCAACGTAGCCAAGACCAATAATCCCAACTGTGGCTTGTTTGCTCAAGAGCCGGTCAAGCGTCTCTTGTGCAGGAAAAGTCATCGCGTCCATTTTCCGCCCAATCCTTCGCAAGTGTAATAGAAAACATCGCGCTACGCAGTTCTAGGGTAACCGAAGCGTCTCACACAAGCATCAATGTCAAGAACTTATCATCCCGTCTTGCGCTTCAGCGCCTAGACGTTCATTATGACAGTATTATAGGCGCGTAGTTCCTGTCCAAGGCAAGAGACAAAATGTCCGCTCTGCAGCAGTCAGAACCGGATTGACGTAAGACCTTATTAGAATACGAGTGTAGCCGCCTCGCACCGGCCAGCTTAAAATAGTTGTTTTCCGCTATAATTTGCTTGACAGCGTCGGGCCCCTTATGACCGCTAAGGTGATGCTAGATTAGACGGAACAAGGCGGAATTGAGTTCGGGTGCGGAGGCGCAAGTTCGCTCGTCCGCGGGACATGCCTCGGCGTGTATACAATAGTTTCGAAACGTCACGCGAAATGACATCAACGGTATTATGAGTTCCGTATCAGGCTACGGGTCAGTTTTGTGAGATGCGTTAATGGAATCAAGCCCGCTACCGGTGACCTGCTCGGGCCGATTGCTTGTACTCCAAGGACCGGTCGGTGGCTTTTTTCGGCACTTAGTTTCAGCAGCAGTTTCATATGGTTGCGAGGTCGTGAAGGTCCATTTTAATTTGGCCGATCGCGTATTTCAGGGTGGTGGCGTAAACATTCTATGCCGCGAGAAGCCGGCGGCCCTGACCGAATGGCTCGAGAGGCTATGCCGCAGTAAGCGGTTCGACGCGATCATTGTGTTTGGTGATCGCAGGCCAGTCCACATCGCGGCGGGTGTGGTCGCCAAGCGGCTCGGTATCCCGTTCTATTGTTTCGAGGAAGGTTACCTTCGTCCGGATTTTGTTACGTTCGAAGCCGGAGGCAACAATGCGCGATCGCTCCTGCCGCGGGAGCGGAGCGCTTTCGATGCTAAGCGCCCCACGGTTGCCGTCGCAGAGCCTGTAACTCCTGTCGTACGAGTGCCGCCATCGTTCACCCGGATGTCGATTGCAGCCATTGGCTATTTTGTCGTGCTGGCCGTAGGGCGCCCATGGTTCCCCCACTATCGTCATCATCGCGATCGAAGCTTGCCTGGTGAAATCATTTTCTGGCTCCGCAACGGACTGAGGAAGGTGGCATCGAGACGTCGCGACCGGACCATCGAACAGGCGTTAATTCGGGATCCGCACCGGAAATTTTTCATCGTCGCATTGCAAGTCCACGACGACCTTCAGCTTGTCCATCATGCTGCGGGCTGGAGTCAAGAAAGGCTCATCGAAGCGTCGATCCGAGTGTTCGCCCTGTTCGCGTCGAAACATGCGACGCTTCTCATCCGTTGTCACCCCTACGATCGGGGGCACCGGTCATACCGGAAATTGGTCCGATCGCTCGCTTGCCGCTTTGGCGTCGATGGCCGAACCCACTATATCCAGACTGGTCATGGTCCTACATTGCTGCCGCTTGCGGCTGGCTTGATCACCGTCAACTCTACGATGGCGCTTTCAGCTTTGTATCACAACTGTCCAGTTTACGCGGTCGGCGACAGTTTCTACCATGTCGACGGCTTGGTCGGCGGGCGTCTGGGTGAAGACGGGCTCGCTGATTTTTTCACGAACCCTCCTGCGGTTGACAAGGATTTGTATGCGCGGTTCGTTGCAGCCTTACGCGAACGCACGTTGATTATTGGAAGCTTTTACGACAAGCGTTTTTGGCCGATTGTCGTGCGGGGCGTGCTTCGCAGATTGCAAGACGACGGGGTCCTGGCCCGGCTCAGCGAGGGCACTGCGCCGGTCGGTGAGCCCCGGCAACTCCCTTTTTGTCGGACGCTTGCAATGCCAGTCGACAGTCCTTCGCGACCGTCGACCTAGCGACCCAAGGTGGGTTTTGGCGAGCGCCCTTGCAGAATACAAGCAGTGAGCTCCAACTGCCGATCGGGTGTTTCTTGTCGCACGATTTCTTCTCAGCCCTGGAAGTCGCACTTCCATCTGCTCGGCTTGCGGTTACGTCGCGGGGCATGATGCGGATACCGCATCTAAGCGCGTTTCTGGGCGGGCGCGAATTGGTGCCACCCCGCGCGGGCGACTTTGTTGCAGTGGTTGGATGGGGCGACAAACCATCGGGTCGGGCAGCCCGCACGTTGGCCCGGACGCGCGATGTCCCTTTCGCCTTACTCGAAGACGGATTCATTCGGTCCGTCGGCCTCGGCAAATCTGGAGCCCCGCCAGTATCCATCGTGCTGGACGATAGCGGCATCTATTTCAACGCAAGCGCCCCGTCGCGGCTTGAAAAACTGATGATGAATCCAGCCTGGATCACGGACGATATCAAATCCGCTGCCGCTGCCGGAATGGCGCGATGGCAGGATGAACGATTGACAAAGTACAATCTTGTGTCCGGGTTGGAAGGCGAAAGGACCGCCGCAAAGCGGATTGTCTTAGTTGATCAAGTCGTCGGCGACGCATCGATCTCAGGGTCACTTGCGTCGGCCGGGACGTTCAAACTGATGTTTGATCGTGCACTTGAAGAGCACGGTGCAGCGGCCTGTGCCGTGAAAAGTCATCCCGACGTCGTTGCAGGAAAGGCGCGCGGGTACCTGCTTTCCATGGCGCGAAACGCTGGCGTAACCGTAGTTGACGCAAGTATGTCTCCGCACGCGGTAATCGACGTCGCCGAGGAGATCTGGACCGTTTCCAGCGGGCTCGGGTTTGAGGCGCTTCTGCGGGGCATTCCCGTCGTCACCTTTGGCGTCTCGTTTTATGCTGGCTACGGGCTCACCCGTGACGAAGCCGTCGATATGATTGCAAAAGCAGCGCTTTTGCGGCGCCAACAGCCGCAAACCCGGCTTACGACGTTCGCCGCAACTTTCATTGCATACTCTCGTTATGCGGATCCGGTCACACGCCGCCCGCTGACATTGGATGGGGCCATGGACCGCCTGATCGACTGGCGTCGCCGGACGGGGGAATTGGCTGCTGGCAAGACGATAAGCTACGGTTTCTCGCGCTGGAAACGCACGTCCGCGGCAGTGTTTCTCGGTGGGCAATGCTCGCAAATCGTGTTCGACGGCAAACCGAAACTAGGTCGTCTCGAACGCATGATCAGGCGGTCCCAGCCCGCCCGGATCGCCCTATGGGGCGTTGTTGACCCACCCGGATTTGAAAATGCCGCCCGTCGGCATGGATGCGGGTTTGTCCGTGTCGAAGACGGCTTTATTCGTTCCGTTGGGTTGGGATCGGATCTGCGTTCTGCCGGTTCGCTGGTGCTCGACGATGCCGGTATTTACTATGACGCCTCCCGCCCGAGTTATTTGGAAACGCTAATTTCTCAAGGACCGTTTCCATCTGGCTTGATAGACCGCGCAAAGCGACTTCGCGAACGTTTGGCTGAGAGCGGGATAACCAAGTACAATCTTGGCTCGGCAAAGATCGACCTTGCCGCGGCGGCGAGGGGACGCCCTGTTATTCTCGTCGCCGAGCAAGTTCCAGGTGACAACGCCCTGCGCCTCGGGAGCTTGCAGATCAAAACCAGCCTCGCCCTGTTGGCAGCAGTACGTGCCGATCGTCCAGGTTGCTTCATAGTCTACAAAGAGCACCCCGACCTTGTCGCCGGCAACCGGCCTGGCCGCGCATCGCCTCGCATGCTGGCGGACAATGCGGACCTGGTCGTATCTGCTGGGGACCTCGCGGACTTATACGGAGCCATTGACGAGTTACATGTCATCTCATCACTTGCGGGCTTCGAGGCGCTCTGTCGCAACGTCCGGGTCGTCGTTTGGGGCCGCCCGTTCTATGGCGGCTGGGGCTTAACAGACGACCGTGTTGCCTTCGATCGCCGCAACCGTCATGTCACGCTCGACGAACTCGTTGCCGCGACCTTGATCCTCTACCCGCGCTACATCGATCCGGTCTGTTCTGTGCCCTGCTCCGTCGAAGATTTCCTTGATTGCCTCGACGATATTCGCGCCAAACGAGGCCCAGGTCGCCCGGTTGGCCGCAGCATTGGCCGCCAGCTGAGGCGCTTCAGGCGCTGGTTGGGTCTGGGATGAATGGGGTTCGTTGCTTCCTCGCGCCTGCCATGTCGAGGACCGGGCCGTGGCAAGCACGGCGCGGTAGCAAATCGAGCGTCGATGAACACAACGCAATCGACATCGAGCGGTGCTAGACGCGACCAAGCCCGTAGTTTGACGACGTGCTGCCTTTGCAATCGGCCGAGCAGGTTCCGAGCGACACCAGGAGTGTGTTAAATGGATTATTGCAGAGGTTACTTTCGTCAGAAAACGTGCACCTGGAATGGCTCGCTTTTCGTCGGAGCACTGTTTTTTCTGGTTGCCCTACCGGGAAATTGCTTTGCACAGGTCGATATTCGCCGCCACTATCCGAGCGCAGCTTTCGAAGCCTCGTTGGCGGAGGTTCAGACGTTCGATCCATCGTGTTTGAAGGACGGAGCGGTGACCCTTGTCGAAGGTCGGGTCAGCCAAGCGCCGATCATGAGGTATATGGAAGGTTTCGCCAAGTTGGCGGGCGTCACGGGGGGGCTTACCAAACAAAACATGATCGTCAGCTCCATCCTCGATACCGATCCTCGGCAGGATCAGCGCCCGATAAATGGCACGCTGCGTTGGGCCGTGGAAGCTGCTCGCGAGGCTGGCGGCGGCTGGATATCGTTTGACAGCAATCTCGGCGCTCAGCCGCAAATTGATCTCAAAGCACCCCTGCGCCTCCCGAGTAACATCACCATCGACGGTGGGTGCGCGGGTATCACGCTGACAGCGGAACCCGATGATGCAATTGTTTTGGCTCTCGCAAAGACGCAAAATATCGTTTTGACTCGGCTCAGATTTCAAAAACGCGGCACGACAACGCCAAAATCCGGCGGCGACTGTGTCACCGTTGGGCAGGGATCAGACCGGCTGTGGGTCGCTTTCAACAGCCTCCGAAATTGCGGTGACGGCACGATCGATATCACCCAATCGCGGGCGTCGGACACTCCCACCCGCGTCACTGTCGCGTTCAATCATTTTACCGATCACGATAAGACAATGATTGTCGGAACGCTCGACTGCCAGCAACCTGGCGAGACCGGACCGGCGTGGTGTGATCATCCGTGGGAAAAAGAGTGGTCGTGGACAACGGGTGTTCAAGTCACGCTTCAAGGGAACGTTTTCGCCGCAACCGGTCAGCGTCATCCTCGCCTGAGCGGACGCGCCTTCGTGCACATGATCGATACCGTAATTGCGAGCCGCCCGCGCCCGCGTTCAACCGGCGGCGAGGGTGCCAGCTACGGATCTTATGTCGAGAGCGGAGGACGGCTGATTGTTGACTCGACGCTGTACGCTCCGTTGTCCCGGCAAAAATGCTTCGATGCCGTTCGAAGCCCATCCCATTCGTGTTTCATCTCGCACGAGCGCCGTGCTCTGGGGGCCGTGAGCCTGACAAACGTCGTCGTTCTTGGCAATGGTCGTGCTGCTGCGGAAAACGAAGAAAAGGCTTTGCGTCCGCCTTATGCCCTCGAGCCGATGCTAGATTTCGCGCGCAACCCGGAGCACACAGCCAAATGCGCAGCTCAGATGGTTGGTCCCGGCGGTGCATTTCGCACTGTTGAAGCGCCGTGTCAGCCACGACAGTAACTCCTGGAAACATGTTCCACTTTCCGGGCTTTTGGGAATGGCGGGGAAACCAGGGGTACGCAAACCGGCAGGCTGTAACCTGACGGTCGTTGGTTCGATCCCAACCCACGGAGCCATTTCTAGCGTTCGCCCATCTCCGGGACTGCCCAAGTCACCGCAGCAGCAGGGTCGAACGCCCAGATATGGCACCCACAACTCGCGTCCCTGGACGGCCCGCTCCAGGTATTCAGTGATCTCTGCAATGCAAAGCACGATAAATTCGTTTGCTCGTGCCAAATGAACGGGTAAGCGGGTGTGCCGATCAGCAGAGGATGGAACTCAAATGTCACCCACGTCGCATGTCTCGACACTTGTCAAAATTGGATCGCTCGCGTTCGTCGCGCTTGCCGCCGCGGCGTCTGCTGCCGCCGCCCAAGTCAAGGACATCCGCATCGACTGGGCGACCTACAACCCGGTGTCGTTGGTGCTGAAGGAGCAGGGGCTCCTCGAGAAGGAATTCGCCGCAGACGGCGTCAAGATCACCTGGGTCCAATCGGCCGGCTCGAACAAGGCGCTCGAGTTCCTTAACGCGGGTGCGATCGATTTCGGTTCGACGGCGGGTGCTGCCGCGCTGATCGGCCGGATCAACGGCAACCCGATCAAGTCGGTTTACGTTTACTCGCGCCCAGAATGGACGGCGCTTGTCACCCGGGCAGACACCGCAATCACCAAGGTCGCTGACCTCAAGGGTAAGCGCGTAGCAGCCACTCGCGGCACCGATCCGCATATTTTCCTCGTTCGCGCCCTGCAGAGCGTGGGGCTGACGGAGAAAGATATCACGCTCGTGCTTCTCCAGCACGCCGACGGAAAGGCCGCCCTGTTGCGCGGCGACGTCGACGCTTGGGCAGGTCTCGACCCGATCATGGCCTCGGCCGAGGTCGAGGACAAAGCGGTGCTGATCTATCGCAACAAGGACGCCAATACCTGGGGCGTGCTCAACGTCCGCGAGGAGTTCGCGGCCAAGAACCCAGATACCGTCAAGCGTGTGCTGAAAGCCTATGAGGCGGCGCGCACGTGGTCGCTGGCCAACCCGGACAAGGTGAAGGGTTATCTCGTTGCGGTTACGAAATTGCCGGACGCCGTCATAGCTAAGCAGCTCGGCGAGCGCACGGAGCTGACGCATTCGGCGATCGGTGCCGAGCAGTCATCCTCGATCCTCGCAGCGGGATTAGCGCTCCAGCAAGCTGGCGTGATCAAACCCGACGTCGACGTCAAAAAGACGGTCGGCGATCTCATAGATAGCAGCTTTCTCGTCGCCACCAAGTAGGCGTCGCGGACCGCAGCGGCAATGGCAAGACCCTTCCACAGCGCAGCAGGTTCGGCTAGCCAATCTCAGGCGATCGAAACCAGGCCATGAGCACTGTCAACACGATGAGCATCGAACAACCGGCGAGACCCGTCGAGGCGAACCCATCCCACGGCAGCGCGCCGCGCCCATTGGCTCGCGTAACTGCGGCTGCGTCCGAACACAAGGTCGCAAGTGGCCAGGCCGTCGGCGGCACGTTGATGAGTGGCCCGTTGACCAGTGGCCAGTTAATCAGTGGCCAGTTAATCAGTGGATCGTGGATTAGCGCTTGGTGGGTCGGCCTCGTGCTGCCGGTCGCCATCGGTGTCTTGTGGGAACTGGCGGTCGCTGGCGGTTACGCCAACGGCCGCCTCGTGCCACCACCGACGAAGATATTCGAAGTTCTGTCCGAGCTTGCTGCTTCTGGTGAGCTGTGGCGGCACATCGCCGTAACGAGCTGGCGGGTGGCCGCCGGCTTTCTGCTCGGCACGCTGGCTGCGACGCTGATCGGTGCGCTGGCTGGCTATTCGACGCTCACCCGCCAACTGCTCGATCCATCGTTACAGGGGCTGCGCGCTGTTCCCTCCATCGCCTGGGTGCCGCTGTTCATCCTCTGGCTCGGCATTTTCGAAGCCTCGAAAGTCACCCTGATCGCGGTCGGCGTGTTCTTCCCGGTCTATCTCGGCGTGCTCGGCGCGATCCTGGCCGTCGATCGCAAGATTGTCGAAGTCGGACGCATGTTCCGCCTGTCGTCATTCGATCTCGTGCGGCGGGTGTTGTTGCCAGCGATCCTGCCGGCCTATGTGTTGGCCCTGCGTGGCGGGCTCGGTCTTGGCTGGATGTTTGTCGTCGCGGCCGAGTTCATGGGCGCGTCCGAAGGCCTCGGCTATCTCCTCGTCGATGGTCAGCAGGTCGGCAAGCCCGCTCAGATCGTGGCTGCAATTCTGGTCTTTGCCGTGCTTGGCAAACTGTCCGACAGCATGTTGGCCAGGGCAACCGCTCCGTTCCTGCGCTGGCAGGACACCCAAACCAACGCGAATTGAGGCGCTGCCATGCTCGAGGTTACCGCGCTCAGTAAGACCTATGGCAACGGCACGCAGGCGCTTGATAACATCTCGCTGCGCATCGAGGCCGGCGAGATCGTTACCGTCGTCGGCGGCTCGGGTTGCGGGAAGAGCACGTTGCTGCGGTTGCTGTCGGGTCTCGATCGGCCGACCAAAGGTCATGTCGAGGTCGATGGGGCAACGATCGAAGCTCCCCACCCGTTCGTGTCTCTGGTGTTCCAGGAGCCGCGTCTGCTGCCTTGGCTGACGGTGGCTCGCAACATCGCGTTCGGGCTGTCGGACCTGCCCAAAGCCGAACGTGAAGCGCGTGTCGAAGACGCGTTGAAGCAGATCGGGCTCGCCGGCTACGGCAATCGCTGGCCAAAAGAACTCTCTGGCGGCCAGGGTCAGCGCGTCGCCATCGCCCGTGCACTGGTGCATAGGCCGCACGTTTTGCTGCTGGACGAGCCGTTCTCTGCCCTCGACGCATTCTTGCGCGCCGAACTCCAGGACCAGCTTTTGGACCTTTGGGCGCAAACGCAACCAACCATGGTGCTCGTCACTCATGACATCGAAGAAGCGATCGTATTAGCCAGCCGCATCGTCGTGATGCGACCACAGCCGGGCCGCATCGCGCAGGTGTTCGACATCGGCCTGCCGCGTCCGCGTGACCGGATCTCGCATGAGTTCGAAGAGACCAAACGGCAGATCCTGCTGACCTTGCGCGCAACGTTTGCCCGGCGGGACGCGGCCTGAGTTCAATAGCCAAACGACAGCAAGAATTGCCGTAACGGCATCTGACGCCTGAGAGGAAACAGACCATGGACGCTGCCGCGCTGCGCGGGCTCCAAGCCCCAATCAAAGAGCAATACAAAGCTGATCCCGGCAGCGCCGTCATCACGTTGAAAGCCATGGGTATCGTAGACGAGCTGGCAATCTCGTGCAGGCTTGAAACCGGCCGTGCCTTTGCGGTTGCTGGGCTTCATCCAGCGACGGGTGGCACTGGGATGGAACTGTGCTCAGGCGACATGCTACTAGAAGCGTTGGTGGCGTGCGCTGGCGTAACCTTAAAGGCGGTATCGACTGCGATCGGCGTACGACTCGAACACGCCTCCGTTTTGGCCGAAGGCGACCTTGACTTTCGCGGAACACTTGGCGTCGATAAGACGGCCGCCGTCGGATTTTCGGCGATCCGGTTGATATTCGGCGTCAAAAGCCCGGCAGCCCCCGAACAGCTTGCACAATTGTTGACGCTGACCGAGCGCTATTGCGTGGTCTATCAGACCCTGCGCGGGTCGGCGGCGATTACCGCTCAAATCAATAATGAGGCTGTGGCCGCAGTGGGCTGAGCCGGTCTGGCGTCCGCTGCCGCAATTGCGGCTCGGACCTCAAACGGCAAGCAAAAGCTCGTCGTCTATTTCTAGTGGATAGAAAAACGCCATGCCGGCGCGCGGGCCCATGCGCCATACGATCCGCCCAAGCAACTCTCGCCCACTGGTGGTCAGGCGAACGCGGATACGCTGGCCCGCCGTGTAGGCGCTGAAGCTTATGAAGGCGAGGCCGCCCTGGGAGATATTCTGGACGATGACCAATTCGTGCCGGACAGGGTCGGAAACGGTGGCCTCCGCGTTGATTTGCACGCGCCGCTCACGAACCAGGAACTCGGTCTTTGCGCGTTCGAGATGCCCATTGGCGAGGAGCGGGCTCTTGCCTTCGAGGACATCGTCGAGCAACCGGGTCAGGTAACTCATGTGGGCGACCTCATAGGCATCAGCGAGGCGCCCCTCGATCGATATCAGGTCTTTGAGGATCAACTTGGCAAAGCAGGAGGCCGTATAGGTTGCGTCTCGCGCCAGCGCGATGTCGGCGCTGCTGATGCCGCCCCGCTCGCTTTCGAGCGCCAGAAGCCCGTCGAGAGCTTCGCGCATGGAGCGCAAATAGTAGACAAAGCCGTCAAGCCCCGAGCGCACCGAAGGGGTCAAGTGGCTGGCCAAAGCACTCGACTTCACAGCGGCGAACGAGTGCGGAAACTTCGGTGTAAATTCGGTGATCTCGGGCGGGAAATGGACCGACGTGAAAAGCCGACCGCGTTGAGGCAGCTCGACAAGTTGATACACGCGATGGCCGAGGTTTTAACCTGTTCGGAAAAAGTTTTGAGCAATATCATTTCGGCTTCCTCGAGCGCCAGCGCCAGCCGGTCCCGAAAGCCATTTTCAACATGATATCGTGAAACGCCGAAACCGGCTTCGTCTAAGGCTGCCATCGTCCCCGACCCGGTAGGATTTAGGCTACATTCGACCAGAACGTCTAAACATTGAGTAACTTCGACCCAAAATCCGCTGGGTCTGTTTTGTTCGTGCTTAATGCGTGGGGTTAACGCCGCGAGTAAAAAGGTTGGGCTTACAGCGTGCCGGCAAATTTGGCCGAGATCTGGTCACCGGTCGCCAACGTCCGGCCGCGCTTAGAGCGCTCGGACGCGGCAGATTGAGTGTCGGCTGTGCGCACGCGGGACTTCGCCCTTGCCGCCGTGGCAGCTTGCGAAGAAGCCCCGGTCCTCGCGGTGCGCTCGGGGCGGGGGGCCGCGCCAAACGCACTGGTCGCAAGGGCTGCGGGCTCGACGGCTGAGTTAGCCGCAACAGCGCTTTGAGGCGGGGTCTGTAACGAAGACGCTGCCGTCGCGACAGGCGAAGCTGATGCAACACTGGAACTCGATAGTGTTGCAGCACTGGCTCGTGTCGCAGGCTTCGAGGGCTGAGCCGTCGGCAAGACAGGCGAAAGACGCGCCGTGACAGGTGCCACATCTTCGCGGATGCGCTCGGCGACCGCGACCAGCGTCGTGCCCGCCCAGATCTCGAGATCGCCCGAGCGGAGCAACACATAATGACCACTGCCCTGCCCGCCACCGGCCACATCGAACCGGCGACCGGCGCTGGTTGACGCATCTTTCAGTTCGTCGACCGTCTTCTGCCCGTTCTTGAGGCGCCATTCGGCGAAGACCCGGCCAGCATCGCTGTAAATCGTAAGGCGGCCGAGGGCCGCTGGCGGCGGGGTCAGCCAAGAGCCGAGCAAATGGCGGGCGTCCGCGCGGTGCTCGGCAAGCAGCATCTGCTCGTCGTCGCGTTTAAGACCGTGGGCAAGAAATCTGGGCTGAGGCGTGAACACCACACTGGCCCACGCGCCTTGGCCGAGCGGAACACCGGGCAGGAAGAAGTTGACATAACTGCGAGTCTCTGGTGATCGCGCCCGCGCATGGATGGCTTTGGCCAGCTGCACGACGTCGGCTTCGTCGAGTCGTTGCGAGATGCGGACGGAGACCGCGCGACGCTTGTCGCTCGCTTCTTCGGTGATGATCTGATGCGGCGGAAGACCGACGGCTTGATCGGGGGCAGCCAGCGCTATGTCAGCGCTGGAGGGCGCAATTACAGCGAACAAGACGAAGAAAACTCGCAACACAGCGGCCCGAAAATAGGCGCGCATCATGCGCGCGGAAAATGATGGCATTGAGTGGTCACCCAGCGGAAGCGGTACCGGAGCGCGCGCGCTGAATGCACGACCCCCAGCCCAAACCTACCTTTCGCTGGCGACAATGAAAGCGTCGCGTAAGTAAACCATTAATTCCTGCCTCAAAGCAGGACCGGTTTTAGCGCGCGGCAGCAGTTTTCGCCGCACCGCACGATAGATTGTCTGGACCAGACTGTTTTACGTGCTGCGAACGAGCTGCCGGGTTCACGGCAGCTCGACGTATCAAGGCGAAAGTGCCTTTGTCGTCAGCGGCGGGGGGGCGTCGCCGGGCTCGGCTTCCAGCGCAACGGGGGTGCCGTGTATGCCGTCGCGGTTATAAATGTCAGGGCGGAATTCGATCCGACCGTCGGGCTCCGCCCAAGCCGTGATGTAGGAGAAATAAACCGGCATCGGGCGCGTCAGGGTCACATCCAACGCTTGCCCGGCGGCAACCACTTGCTCGACGCGGCCGGGCTGCTCCCAACCGGCCTCATAGCGGGCAATCCACTCGGCCAGCTGAAACACGTCCTGAACGCGAACACATCCGGCGCTGAAGTCGCGAGCCCGCTGCTTGAACAAGTCCTTGAGGGGCGTGTCGTGCATGTAGACGCCGTGCTCGTTGACCATATCGATCCGGACGAGGCCGAGAGCATTCTGAGGGCCAGGGTCCTGCCTGAATTTCCAGCGCTTGGAATCAAACGTCGACCAATCGACGTTGCGGCTGTCGACTTCGCTGCCGTTGGCCGCAGACACGAGCCGGATCTTTTCTCGCTCAAGATAATCGGGCTCTTTGACGAGCTTCGGTGCAACGTCGAGCGTCGCGATGCTGTCGGGCACTCGCCAGTACGGGAAGAAATTGAGCGCACGGACCGTGGCCCGTATCGTCGGCGTATCGCGGCCGACGCGGCCGACGATGACGCGGTGGCGCAAATGGACGTCCCCGCGCTCGACGGCTTCGAGTTGGAAAGCTGGAACGTTGACCAGAATGTACCGGTCCTCGGTGCGGTGCGGTGACAGTTCCTGAAGGCGCTGGGCGTTGAGACGCAGCTGCTTGAGACGTGCCTCTGCCGTGACGTTCAGTTCGGCCAGGGTCGGGCGGTCGACGCGGCCAGAGGGACGCAAACCGTGGGTTTCCTGAAACCGCTGGACCGCAAGCTCGACCTCGCCGTCATACGTAAAGCCGTCGAATCCCGAACCGCGCTTCAAATAGCTTTCGGCGATCAAGCGGCGGCGAAGTAGCGGCACGCGCTGATCCTCGTCACCCGGCCGGATCATGCGGTTGCCTGGGAGCTGCGGCCAGCCGCCCGCTTTCACGATCCGTTCGTAGGTGATGTAGGCGCCATCGAGTGCATCGAGCATCTCGTTCGAGCGCATCGGGGTCCGGTTGGCCCGCAGGTCTTCGAGTGGATCAAGGGCGGGGCGACGTTCGCGAACGGCTGGCTCGGCGCTGCTGCCGAAGCCCTGGATCGCTTGCCAGAAATTCTGCTCAGCCGATGCTACCGGTGATCCGAGCGTCACACCCGACGCCAAGCCCGACAACAGACCGGTTATGACGGCGCGGCGCGACAGGCTTGGTGCCTTGCGCTCATCACCGCCGGATTTTTCACGTGCTCGCGGGACGTTGCCAGACGAGATTGCAGGCGGTGTCAATTTGCTCATTCTCTTTCCGGTCTTCTTCGCATCTTCGGGGTGACCATTGGTATCCATCGACCGAAACGCCGGCCGTTGGCTTCCGCAGTGCCACGGCGAATAAGGTGGGCGCCATCTTGAACGCCCCAACGCACGACCAGAGCCGCACACCATGAGTTCCTCCTTATCGATATGGCCAAACAACGACAAAAAACCAATGTCGCGAACGAGAGGCAGCTCTACGCGTTGCATTGCAGCATCATGTGGCAATTTGGGCAAGCTTTGGCCGGTTCAAAAGTGATCGTAACCGGTTGCCCCGAACGCGACCGCCCGTCCCGCGCCGTCGCGGATGGTCACGCCGGCGCCGGATCCCATCGCGCCAATGCAAGCGAGACGAACGCCGCAGCGGTGTGCAGCGGCTTCGAAGTCCGCCGCGTGCTCGTGTGAGACCGCGCACAGAACCTGATAATCATCTCCGCCCGCAACGATGGCCGAGACGACGCTCGCGTCTACGGCAAGTGCGCGTGTGACAGGCTCGGACAGCGGCAGTCGGGATAAGTCGACGACGGCCGAGACACCACTCGCGGCGGCCATCCGCCCCAAGTCCTTGGCGAGACCGTCAGATAAGTCCATCGCGGCAGCGGCGTATTCAACCAGCAGTGGCGCAAGAGCGAGCGGCGGCCGTGGCCGCAGATAGCTGGCCTCCAGAAACGCATGCTGGGCCGCATCGAGGCCCCAGCCGGCCGCTCGCGGCTCTCGCCGCCGTACAACGAGACCGAGCGCGGCGTCGCCAAGCGTGCCGGTAACGTATAGCAACAAGCCAGGTCTGGCCGTGCCACGCCCAACCATATGCCGCCCGGTACTTCCACCGCTGGCTGCCGCGCCGATGGCGGTAATCGTGATCGTGATCGGACCCGGACGGCGGTCGGTATCGCCACCAATCAACGTAATGCCGAACGCTGATTGAGCTTCACCAAGACCGCGTGCGAAGTCGGCCATCCAGTCGTGGGTCGGCGCCTCTGGAAACGACAGCGCCATCAGATAGGCCCGCGGCGTGGCCCCTTTGGCAATCAGGTCGGAGACATTGACCGCAACGGCCTTCCAGCCGATGTCGGCGGCCGGGTCGCCGGGCAGGAAGTGCACGCCTTCCGCAATCGCATCCATGGTCATAACCAAGGGCTGAGCGATGTTGAGCAAGGCCGCATCGTCGCGAAGGCCGAATGCGCCTGCGTTGGTACAAGCAAGTGGTGCCAGATACCGCTGGATCAGCTCACCTTCGCTGGTGACACGCCCGGCCAAGGTCACGTCCCCGCCGTGCCGCCCGCTGGTGCCGGCATTTCGGTCGCCCGAACACGGCGTGCCACCCGGTCGAGCACGCCGTTGACGACGCGCGGCTCCTCGCCCTCGAAGAACACGTGCGCGATGTTGATATACTCGGAGATCACGACGCGAACGGGAACGTCCGTGCGCTCGAGCAACTCGAAGGTGCCAGCCCGCAGAATCGCCCGCAACGTCGAATCGATGCGCACCAGCCGCCAGCCCTCGGCGAGGAAATGGTCGACCAGTGGATCGATGTCGCGTTGCCGACGGACAACGCCGCGCAGCAGGTCGGCGAAGAACTGGACGTCCGCGCCTTCCAACGATTCGCCTGGTTCCAGATCCGGGTCGGATTTTGCGTGGCCCGTGCCTGTAGCGTCGCCGCCTTCCGCTGCAGCTGTCTGAGGTGCGAGCCGGTGCAACTGGAACTCACGGATCACGGCATTGAGGTCGGTGCCGGCGAGGTCCATCTGATACAGCGCCTGCACCGTGGCACCGCGCGACAGCGATCGCGGACGTGGCACGTCGGCAGGTTGGGGCGGAACGAACGATTTGGCGCCTGGCGTCGGGCCGGTCATTGCGCCGGCTCCGAGAATTTCTGGTCGATCAGGATGAGGCTGAGACAGGCGCGCGCCGCGTCTCCCCCTTTGCCCGAACGACCGCCTTGGGCTCGTTCCATCGCTTGGTCGCGGTTCTCGACGGTCAAGATGCCGTTGCCGACGGGTATGCCCGCGTTGATCGCGACGTCCATCAGCCAATAATTCGCATTGTGCACGACGACATCGTAGTGGGTCGTCTCACCACGGATCACGCATCCAAGCGCGACCGCACCGGTATAGACATCGGGAAACAGGGCAGCAGCGGCAGCGAGCGCTTGGGGAATTTCAAGCGCGCCTGGCACCGCGACGCGGTCGTAAGACGCGCCATGAGCGTCGAGTTCGGCGATGGCGCCAGCGATCAGCTCGTCGGCAATGTCCTCGTAATAGCGGGCCTCGATCAGCAGGATCTTACCGCCGAAATCGAAACTGCCGCCGCCGAGGGACTCGGTGGCTTTCTTGCGCTGCGCCATGTTCGCCTCGGCCACTCGGTCGTCAGGGTTTCGACTTGGGGATCGCCCGGGTGCTGACAATGCGCAGCCCGAAGCCTTCGAGACCTACATACACATGCGCAGGCGAGTTCGTCAGCAGAACCATATCGCGAATACCCAGATCCCGCAGAATTTGTGCACCGACGCCGATTTCGACCTGCCGCCGCGCCGCTGGGTCGCCGCTCGGTGGAACCGTGTCAGGTTCAGCCGATCGCCGGACGGCTTCCGACACGGCCTTGGGCCGCAGGTCGCGGATCAGAACCAGCACCCCACGGCCTTCGCGCGCGATTTCGGTCATCGCACCCGCGATTTCGCCGCCGCTGCCTGCCGCGAGGAGGTCGGCCAGCGGATTGACCGCATGGACACGGACCAGCACCGGCTCTGGGCCGGACAGATCGCCCTTGACCAACGCCAGATGCTCGGTTGGATCGACCGTCGCAGTCTCATAAACTTTGAGCGAGAATGCCCCGCCGTTGATACTGGTGATCGTGGTCGAGGCGATGTCGCGGACCAGCTGGTCATTGCGCAAGCGGTAGGCGATGAGGTCGGCGATGGTGCCGATCTTGAGCTCGTGCTGTCGGGCGAACGAGATCAAGTCCGGCAGGCGGGCCATGGTGCCGTCGTCGTTCATGATTTCGCAAATCACGGCGGCGGGCGACAAACCGGCCATGCGCACCAAATCGACCGACGCCTCGGTGTGGCCCGCGCGAATCAGTACGCCGCCGTTGCGCGCGACGAGTGGAAACACGTGGCCCGGCGAGACGATGGCGGTGTGGTCTTTCGTCAAGTCGATGGCGGCTGCGATGGTGCGGGCACGGTCGGCCGCCGAGATGCCGGTGGTGATACCCTCGCGCGCCTCGATCGAAACCGTAAATGCCGTACCGGTCCGCGATGCGTTGGTACGAACCATCGCTTCGAGGCGGAGGTCGCTGGCGCGCTGTTCGGTCAATGTCAGGCAGATCAGACCGCGGCCGAAGCGGGCCATGAAGTTGACCGCATCGGGCGTCGCCATCTGGGCCGGGACGATCAGGTCGCCCTCGTTTTCGCGGTCCTCGGCATCGACGAGAATGATCATGCGCCCGTTGCGCAATTCCTCGATGATTTCGGCCGTCGGGGCGATGGCGCCACGCGCGATGTCCTCTAGCGCTGGCGTTGGGTTCGAATTCATCGGCTGGTGCACTCGTGAACTGGAGCCGGTGTCATGACCGAAACTCCAACTGTCGCGCGACGTAACGCGCGAACACATCGACTTCGAGATTGATCGGTTGGCCGACCTCTTTGCGCCCCCACGTCGTCACCGTCAAGCTATGGGGGATCAGGTTCACGCCGAACGTGTCACCAGCCACTTCGTTAACGGTCAGCGACGTGCCGTCGAGCGCGACAGAACCCTTGGGAGCGATGAATGGCGCGAGATGCGTCGGGGCCTGAAACAGGAACCGGCGGCTGTCCCCGTCCGGGCGGATGCTCAAAATCGTCGCGATGCCGTCGACATGCCCCGAGACGATGTGTCCGCCGAGTTCGTCGCCGAGTTTGAGGCTGCGTTCGAGGTTGATCGCCTGCCCCGGCTTCCATTGCCCGAGGGTCGATTTTGACAGCGTCTCATTCGAGACGTCGACGTCGAAGCGGCAGCCGTCGCCGTCGGGCTCGATCCGGGTGGCGGTCAGGCATACCCCGTCGCAGCAGATCGAAGCGCCGACCGCGATGCCGTTCGCGGGGTAATTCGATCCGATGATGAAGCGTCCGCCTTCGCGGGCAACGACGTTGCCGACGTCGGTGATGAGGCCAGTGAACATGAGGCTCCTGTCGGCGTGTTGGCGGCCTTGCCGCAGCCATCGTCAAACGGTCGAAACGTGCGTTGGATCATGGCCAGTGCGCAACCACCATACGCGGTCCAGTCCAACTGTGCGATGGTCGGCAACCTGGACAGCTGCCGCTCCCAGATGGTCAATGATCGCACGGCGGACAGCATCGAGCGCTGCCGCTTCCGGCAAGCGGGCAGCGCTGGCGCAAAACAACACGATCTCGTCGACGAGGCCGGCCTCCGCGAACCCGCGCCAGACCTTCGGGCCACCTTCGACCAGCAACCGGGTGATGCCGCGCTCGGCGAGGCGCTCGACGACGGCGGGAAGCCACAGCGCACCGCCGACCTCGGCGACAACCTCGACCGTTGCTCCGGCAGCCGACATCGCAGACACGATGTCGTGCCCGGCATTCGGTCCGGTGACCACGGTCAACGGCGCGTGGGAACGCATCGAGATCAGCCGCGTGCCGGTGACGTCGAGACCGCGCCGCGCCAGGACGACGCGGGTTGGTGACCGGCTGGCCATCCCGGGCAAGCGGCAAGTCAACTCCGGATTGTCGGCGACCACAGTGCCCGAACCGACGAGGATGGCGTCGGCTTCGGCGCGCAGTAGATGACCAAGCGCGCGGGCCTCAGGCGACGTCACGATCAGCGGGGTACCGTCAGCACCGCGCGGCACAGCGCCGTCGGCATCCAGCGCCAGTTTCAGCTGGATGAACGGCCGTCGCTGGCCGATGCGGATAACGTGCCCACGGGTGACGATCGAGGCCTCCGCCGCGCGCAGTCCGCGGCTGACGTCGATGCCGGCCGCTCTCAGCCGCGCCAGCCCGCGACCGGCAACCCGCGGGTCGGGGTCTTCAATAGCCACGACGACGCGCGCAATCCCGGCCGCGACGATGGCATCAGCGCAAGGCGCCGTTTGGCCGTGGTGCGAACATGGCTCCAGCGTGACATAGAGCGTTGCCCCGCGCGCCCGATCGCCCGCTTGCGCCAACACCAACGGCTCGGCATGCGGCCGCCCGCCGGGGGCCGTGACGGCGCGCGCGAGGATTTCGCCGGTCGCGGGGTCCGCAACAACAGCCCCGACGCTCGGGTTCGGCGCCGTGCGACCGAGGCCGCGCCGGGCCATCATGAGGGCAATACCCATCGCGTGATGGTCGAAAGCCGACCACACCGGGTTTACACGCGCTGTTGGAGATCGGGACACGCCAGTATTCAGTGCTTCCTGCGTTCGTGCTTCCTGCATTCAGTGCTTGCTGGATGGCGGGGGTAGGTCGTCCGCTGGCCGTGGAGACTGATCGCCGTCGCCAATAGAGCTGTCAGTGGCCCGGTTAGGTTCGGCTGTGGGCTCCACTTCGCTGTCGCCAGGCAACGCGACGTCCCGCGTAATCTCAGACACCACGTCTTCGAAATCAGCAGCGTTGCGGAAGTCGCGGTAGACACTGGCAAACCGGACGTATGCCACAGGGTCGAGGCGGCGCAGCGCCTCCATCACCATTTCGCCGATGGTCGAGGATTGCACCTCGGCTTCCCCGTTCGATTCGAGGCGGCGGACGAGGCCCGATACCAGCTGCTCGACCCGTTCGGCATCAACAGGCCGCTTGCGCAGCGAAATATCGATCGATTTCGACAGCTTGTCGCGATCGAACGGCACCTTCCGGCCGCTGCGTTTGACGACGGTCATCTCGCGCAGCTGCACGCGCTCGAACGTCGTAAATCGGCCGTCGCAATCGGGGCAAACGCGGCGGCGGCGGATCGCCGAGTGCTCCTCGGTCGGTCGGCTGTCTTTGACCTGCGTATTATCGCTTGCGCAGTAAGGGCAGCGCATCGGCGGGGTGTCCTTGCATTGGCGGACATGCCCGATACGCCATTGTGACCGTGCGCGTCTATCGCGAACCGATTTTGTACCGTGTCGTGCCACGAACGGCCGCCGAGCGTCATACGTTCAATTCGTACCGGTCGGCACTGCAGCGCGCGTCGCACGAAACGGAACGACACCGTTGATGACGGCAACCATCGCGTAACTGATGATCATCAACAGGAACCAGGCACCGAGCTTGGCCGTGCTGACCATGTGCCAGCCCTTCGTCTGGCTCGGATAGACCCATGCGGCGGTCAGCGTGCCGATGTTCTCGGCAAACCAGATGAAAACCGCGACGAGAAGCAACCCCACCAGCAGCGGCATACGACGGTGGACGCGCCAAACCTTGAAATAAACAATGCACCGCCCAAACATCACGATAGCCGCAGCAAACAACAGCGGACGGATGTCCGTGACGTAGTGGTGGGCGAAGAAGTTGATGTAGATCGCAACAGCCAGCACGCCGAGCATCCACAATGGCGGATGGTAGGTAAAGCGGAAGTCGAACAGCCGCCAGCAGCGCGAAATATACGACCCGACCGCCGCATACATGAACCCCGTAAACAGCGGCACGCCACCGATTTTGAGCAACGACGCCTCGGGATAGATCCACGATCCCATCGCCGTCTTGAACACTTCCATCACCGTTCCGACGACGTGGAACGCCAAGATCACCCTGGCTTCTTCGAGCGTCTCAAGCTTGGTCGCGATCATCACGATCTGAATGCTGACGGCGGCCAATACGAGAAAGTCGTAGCGCGCCAACGCCGCGCCTTTGGGATACCAAAGGTATGTCCCAATCAGCAGCGCAACCATCAACCCGCCGAACAGGCATGCCCATGCCTGCTTGATCCCGAACCGCACGAACTCGTAGGCGGCCATGGTGACCGGGTGCCGGCTTGCCCGCCGCCCGATCCGTGTCTCGATGGCGATGAAGCGCCGCAACGGCGGCCAGCGGTACGCCGCACTGCGTTCTGTCGCCACGGTCCTGGACGGCTCTGAGGTGCCTTCCGCCATTGCGTTATCAGCCTCCCCCGCCGTTGCCCAAAGTGTTGGGTCCGTAGTCAGAATGGTGATTGGCAACTCGGGCCGTGAATGAGGCACATCCGCTAAGGCGCGATCGTCTCGCACTCAAATTAGCGGCTGAGCCTGCTCTAAGCTCGGGGAATATCGAGGTCTTTACAGATTTTCACGACCAACATCTCAGCGATCTCGGTGTGACGTGGAACCGCTGTTCGCTTTCCAGTCGTCGGGTGTCCCCACCACGAATGGCGCCCACCCTCTAGAACCAGATAACAGCCGTGCGACAAAAGATGCCGGATCAGGTCCCGGCGCTTCATAGAATAATCGGGATCTCGGAGAAGTCGGTGCCAGCGCTTGCTCGGGCGTCAGCGCGGTTCATCTCGAGTGCTTCGCGTAAAGCATCGCGAAGACTGGCGAGCAAGGCATCGCGCGTGGCTTCCTGCGCATTGACGCCGGGAACCTCTTCGATCCAACCGACCCACCAAGCGCCGTCCTGACGGACGATCGCGGTGAATGCCGCCGAAGATGGAGCTGTTGTCTCTATATTCATGGCAAATGACGGCTCAGACGCAAAAGGGTTGATCGTCAACATACCGACGACCCCAACGGAACCCAACCTAAAAAAGGGGCCCGGCGAACGCCTCGCCGAGCCCGAGATTGCGACCTAGGTGGCCCAGATCAGCCGTAGATCGGGAACCGGTCGCACAGCGCGATCGCCTTCGCCCTGACGGCGGCCTCGACCGACGCGTTGCCCTCTTCGCCGTTCTTGGCGAGGCCGTCGAGCGTTTCGCAGATCAGGTGGCCGATCTGCTGGAATTCGGCAACGCCGAAGCCGCGGGTGGTGCCAGCGGGCGAGCCGAGGCGGATGCCCGAGGTGACCATCGGCTTGGCCGGGTCGAACGGAATTCCGTTCTTGTTACACGTGATGTGCGCGCGGCCGAGCGACTTTTCCGAGATGTTGCCGGTCAGGTTCTTCGGACGCAGGTCGACCAGGATCAGGTGGCTGTCGGTACCGCCAGAGACGAGCGCGTACCCATTCTGCACCATCACTTCACCCATCGCCTTGGCGTTATCCATCACGTTCTTGATGTAGATCTTGAATTCAGGCCGCAGGGCCTCACCGAACGCCACGGCCTTGCCGGCGATGACGTGCATCAGCGGACCACCCTGAATGCCGGGGAAGATCGCCGAGTTGAACTTCTTGGCGAGGTCTTCGTCGTTGGTCAGGATCATGCCGCCGCGTGGGCCGCGCAGGGTCTTGTGCGTCGTCGTGGTGACGACGTGGGCGTGCGGGAATGGCGAGGGGTAGAGGCCAGCGGCAACGAGGCCGGCGAAGTGTGCCATGTCGACCAGGAACTTGGCGCCGACTTCATCGGCGATTTCGCGGAATGCGGCGAAGTCGATGACGCGCGGATACGCCGAGCCGCCAGCGATCAGCAGTTGCGGCTTGTGCTCGTGGGCGAGCTTGCGGACTTCGTCCATGTTGATGCGGTGGGTGACCGGGTCGACGCCGTAGTGCACCGCCTTGAACCACTTGCCCGACTGGTTGACTGGAGCGCCGTGGGTCAAGTGACCACCAGCAGCCAGCGACAGGCCGAGAATGGTGTCGCCGGGTTTCATCAACGCCTGGAATACGCCTTGGTTGGCTTGGCTGCCTGAGTTCGGCTGGACGTTGGCAAAGCCGCAGTTGAACAGCTTCTTGGCGCGCTCGATCGCAAGTTCTTCGGCGATGTCGACGAACTGGCAACCGCCGTAATAGCGTTTACCGGGGTACCCTTCGGCATACTTGTTGGTCAGCACGCTACCGGCAGCTTCCAGCACAGCCTTCGAGACGATGTTTTCAGACGCGATCAACTCGATCTCGTGCTGCTGGCGGCCGAACTCCTTGGCAATTGCCGAAGCCATTTCCGGGTCGGATTGGGCAAGGTTTGCCTGGAAGAAATCGTTTGAGCCGTGGAGCTGGTGCGCCAGGTTGGTCATGGAGGGTGTTTCCCGGATCTGTCGTTGACGAAGTTAAATTTTGCTCGCGGGGTGCAATGGCCCCCTGATGCCGAACCGTTGACGCGGATCGAGCACCGCCAGAACTACGACTATAGTTCCGGTTCGGACCGATGGGGAAGCCCCCTGCGCAAATCAACGCTGCGTGGCAAAAGCGCCGCCGCCTGGGTGGGTCGGCCGAGCCTGCCCGGCCGGGTAGGTTAAATGCGGACGGTTATTCTGCTGCAAGTTGAAGCGGCAGGCCTTTGGCGACGGGGCATTCGGCCCATAGCCCGCTCAACGCGGACACGAGTGCCGCCATTTGCGCATCCGTATGCTGGGGCGACGGGGTCAAACGGATACGCTCGCCGCCTTTTGGTACGGTCGGATAGTTGATCGGCTGGACATAGATGCCGTGTTCGTCGAGCAGCGTATCGGTCAGCGCTTTGCAGCGCACCGGATCGCCGACCATCACTGGCACGATGTGGCTCGGATTGGCCATCACCGGCAAACCACCTGCGATCAGCCGCGTCTTCAATGTTCGGGCGCGCTCCTGATGGCGGGCACGCTCCAACTGGCTCGTTTTCAAATGGCGGATACTGGCTGCAGCGCCAGCGGCGATGGCCGGCGCCAGCGACGTCGTAAAGATGAAGCCCGGAGCAAACGAGCGGATAGCGTCGCAGCAGTCCCGGCTGGCGGCAATGTAGCCACCCATGACACCGAAACCCTTTGCCAGCGTACCGTTGATGATATCGACGCGATCCATGACGCCATCGCGCTCGGAGATGCCCCCTCCGCGCGCGCCATAAAGGCCGACGGCGTGAACCTCGTCGAGGTAAGTCAGCCCGTTATACTTGGCCGCCAGATCGCAGATTGCCCCGATCGGCGCGATGTGGCCGTCCATCGAGTAGACGCTTTCGAACGCGATGATTTTTGCCGCTTCGAGCGGAGCGGTTGCCAGCTTCGCTTCCAGGTCTTCGATGTCGTTATGTCGGAAGATGACGCGGCGGCCGCCGCCGTTGCGGATGCCCGCAATCATCGACGCATGGTTTTTTTCATCGGAAAACACGATCGCGCCGGGCAGAAGTTTCTGCAGCGTCGACAATGTCGCGTCATTGGCGACATAGGCCGACGTGAACAGGAGCGCGGCTTCCTTGCCGTGGAGATCGGCGATCTCGTGTTCGAGATCGACGTGATAGTGCGTCGTGCCGGAAATGTTGCGGGTTCCGCCCGAACCCGCGCCGACGGTCTCGATCGCCTCGTGCATCGCGGCTAAAACGGCTGGATGCTGGCCCATGCCGAGGTAATCGTTCGAGCACCACACGACGATCGGCCGAGCGGTATCGCCGATGATTCGCTCGCCGGCGGGGAACGAGCCACGCGTGCGGAGGATGTCGGCGAACACCCGGTACCGGCCTTCGCGGTGGATGGCGCCAAGGGCTGATTGAAACTGCGCGCGATAGTTCATTCGAGTCTCGTTCTCCCGTTTGGCCCGACAATCTCACGGCGACCGCATGCCATCAACGCCACTACTGTCGCAGGATGGCCGAAATTTGCTCTGTCTGCGCAACATGTTGCGGTGCAAAACGTCGGGGTGCGGAAACTCACAATGGCATACGGTAGCCGTGAGACGTCAGGTTGCGCGACGCTTTGTAAGGCATTGTGGTGCGCGACCCGACCGCAGATCGTATTGCCCATTGGCTGTAGCCATTCCGTGCGACGACGATGATGTTAGGGAAGCCCTCGGCGAGCCCCCGCCAGCAGCACACCTCTCGCAAGGACATTACCGTGCCGTCGAACATTGCAGCCTTCGCCTGGACGAGCTTCGTGATCGAGCTGACGCCGGGGCCGAACATGACCTATCTCGCGGTTTTGACCTTGGCCGAGGGGCGTCGCGCGGGGCTCGCTGCGGTCGCGGGCGTAGCACTTGGTCTGGCGATCATCGGCTCTCTCGCAGCACTCGGCGTCGGCGCGCTCGTGCAGTCATCGCCAATGCTCTACGAAACGCTGAGAATTGCCGGTGTCGCCTACCTATTGTGGCTGGCTGTCGAGACCTGGCGCGGCGAAGACGTCACCCCCGACGTGGCTGCAACCGACGACGGGCAAGCCGCCATGCGCCGGGCTTTCACCAATGGCCTCGTCACGAATTTGCTGAACCCGAAGGCTGCCATGTTCTATGTCGCCGTGCTTCCGGTGTTCCTGGATCCGTCGGGGCCGACCACCGCGCAGGCTTTGACCCTGTCGGCGATTTACGTCGCTATTGCCACCACCATCCACCTTGTCATCGTGCTGCTGGCGGCCCGCGCCCGTCCGGTTATCATCGCTGGCGGCCGCTCGGTGGTCGTGCGGCGCGTGCTTGCCCTTATGCTTGCTGGCGTCGCGGTATGGATGGGTGTCGCGACCCGGCGATGAAGCGGCACCTTGCTCCGTTTTAATGTGCGTTGATCGAGCAGCTGGCTAACTTGGCGTGATGATCACGCGCCCGTTCGGCTTGTTCAGGCCCGCCTGTATGATGCAAATCCTTGCTTTGGCGGTTGCCACGGCGGGGTCGGCGCTCGCTCAGAACAAAGAACCACAGGCGCTGCCCCTACCGATGGGGAGCGGCGCGGCAACGGCAGCTGGCTCCAAGGGCAGCGAAGCCGCAAAGGCGACAATCCCCGAGATCGGCTGCCGGGATTTTCGCCGCCGCCCGGTGCGCGTGCTCGAGGTGCCAGCATTGGGCGATGTCGGCCGCGCCGAATTCGTCGGCAGCGGACCCGTGATAAAAGTCGACCCCGATATCATGCGTCGCTTGCCGAACGGGCTTCAGGCGTTTTTCGCTTTGCACGAATGCGGCCATCACGCTCTCGGCCACCTGTTCGCGCCAACATCTGAAAGCGAAAAAGAAGCAGATTGCTGGGCCATGAAAGAAGGCGTCAGACGGCAAGATTTCGCGGCCGCCGACGTCGCCGGTTGGCGCCCGTTTTTCGAAAACAGCCGCGGCTCTGCGTTCCATTTGCCCGGCCCGCAACGCGTGACGTTCCTTGCCAATTGTCTGTCGGATTGAGCGCAATGCTCAACTTCAAAATCCGCTGGTCGAAAACGGGCCACTCGAAACGATGATGCGCGTCGGCCTCCCGCCCGATCTCGATACGCGCTTTGCGCAAGCCGGCATTGCGATCATCGAATACGCGTTGACGGCGGCAGACCTCACGGAAATGGATCGCGCGTTTCCAGTGCTTCCACCGGGGGCGGCCGGTGCACGTGCGGCAGACTTCGCGGCTGACGATTTCGGTTGGTTGGCCGAGCACAGCGTGTTGGCCGCGCTTGCAGAACGATTAGGCGGTGAACCGCTCCACCTCGTCCGCGCACTTGCGCTCGACAAATCCCCATCAGCCAACTGGTTCGTGCCATGGCATCAAGACCGCGCCGACGGCCACACCGAGCGACCGGCCGACGTGCTGGCCCGCTTCGTGACGCTGCGGGTTCATCTCGACGACTGCGGTGAAGATAACGGCCCGCTCGAGGTCGTGCCAGGGACGCACTTGGCTGGCCGTCTTGCCCGGACCGACGTTGCGAGGCTCACAGAAGCAGCCGAGCCGCTATTGTGCCTCGCCGCCCGTGGCGACATCCTCGCGATGCGTCCCCTCCTGGTGCATCGCTCCCAACGGGCACGCAAGCCGGCTGCCCGCCGCGTCCTCCATCTCGAATGGGCACCCGCCGGTATGCGGCCCATGTGATCAGCCGCAGCCTTGGACCGGCGCGCGGTAGTGCATCCGCTGCGGCGGTATCCGCTCCTCGATGAACCGGCACAATGCGGCCGCGGCCGGCGAAAGCCGTTGTGCCGGCAGAACGCAGATCTCCGCCTCCGTTAGGCAGGGCCAACCCGCGCCGGGCCCGAGTACGGCAAGCCCTGGCGGCACCAGGGCGAGGGGCATGACCGTGTAGCCGAGTGCCGCTCTGACCGCGGCCGAGCAGCCCGCGTGGCTCGGGCTTTCATAGATTGCCGTCCACGGCACGTGTTGATGATCGAGGGCCTCTGTCGCGCGACTCCGGTAGACGCAGGGCGCAGGCGCTACGACGAGCGGCAAGGCTCGGCCGCGGCGGGCGTATGCCTCGCACACGACGTCAAACGGAATCGCGTCGTCCTCAGAGGCCGGACCGACCCACACGAGTTCCTCGCGCCATAGCGGGCGAGCTCCAGGATGGCGCGCCGCCGGGTCCTGCTTGATGACAACGATGTCGTGTGCACCTGACTCGAACGCCTGAATCAAGCGCAGCGTCAGATCGCACGACACCTGCAATTGTACGCGTTCATGGGTCGCCGCGAAAGCCGCCAGCACGTCGGGCAGGTAGGCGCTGGCGAAATCTTCCGGACTTGCGAACCGCACCTCGCCTTCGAGATCATCTACGCGAAACCGCCGGATCATCCCATCGGTGGCGGCGACGACCTGCTTGGCATGGCCGAGCAGCCGTTCCCCGTCGCCTGTCAGCGCAACGCGGCGCGTGTCGCGTTCGACCAACGTGGCGCCCATCAGGTCTTCGAGCTTCTTGAGCTGTGCCGAAACCGCCGACTGGGACCGTCCCACCCGGACGGCGGTTTTTGAAAAGCTCAGCGTTTCGGCGAGCACGAGGAACGTGCTCAGCAGGCCAGTGTCGAGATCATACATTGGCGAAGGTCCAGTTATCGGCGGCGCCGATCAGTGTTCGCAGAGTTATGCGTTTCCCGAAAGCACGTCGGTTTTCTAACGGTCCTGCCGCCAACCGGAGGGACAAATGACATGCCGACCGATATTCTCATCCAGAACCTTGTTTCGCCGATTACGCTCGCGTTTCTCCTCGGTATCTTCGCTACCCTGATCAAGTCGGACCTCGAGATCCCCGAGCCTGTGATTAAGATATTCGCGATCTATCTGCTGTTCTCTATAGGCCTCCAGGGTGGGCAGGAACTCGCTGGCGTCAGGCTCACCGACATCGCGGCCGGCCTTGGCGTGACGTTTGCCTTGATCTTTCTACTGCTCGGCATCGCGTTTCTGACCGCCCGTTATGCGGTCGGGCTCGGCATCAAGGACGCGGCTGGCGTAGCCGCGCTCTACGGCTCGGTTTCTTCCGTCACATTCGCGGTCGCGCAGAGTTTCGCCAAGGGCATGGGTACTGAGATGGCCGGATATGTCACCGGTCTCGTTGCCCTGCTCGAATTGGGTATCCTCGTGGCGCTGTTCTACGGACGGTTGGCTCTGGCCCGCGACAACGGCGTCAAGGGCAGCCACGGCAGCCTGCTGATCGAGACGCTGCGCGGGCGCGGTCTCGTGCTTCTCGGCGGCGGCCTCATCATCGGCGCTGCCATCGGAGAGGCGAATTTCAAGCGCATCGAGCCGTTCTTCGTGGAGCTGTTCCGCGGCGTCCTTGTGCTTTTCATCCTCGAGATGGGGATGGCAGCCGCCCGCCAGATGCGGGATTTCGCTGTAGCAGGACCGCGGATGCTGGCGTTCGCGATCGTGGTGCCTATGCTCAACGGCCTCATAGGAACGTTGCTCGCGACGCTGGCGGGGCTTCCACTCGGGTCGGCGTTCGTCATTGGCGCGGTCGCGGCTTCGGCCTCCTACATCGACGCGCCGGCCGCCGTCCGCGCCACGTTCCCCGAGGCCAACCCGGGCATATACTTGACGAGTTCGCTCGGAATTACGTTCCCCTTCATGCTGATCGCGGGCATCCCGATCGTCTACGAGATGGCTCGATTTTGGCGCGCCGTGATCGGGTAAGCGAAAAGCGGTGGGCGTTCACGTCAGCATCACACCGAGCCGTCCGGCAAGGTCCTGGATGTACTGACTGGCGACCCGGCCCGAGCGTGACCCGCGCGTCATCGCCCATTCGAGCGCATCGCGCGTCAATTCCTCTTGGCCGATCTCGAGCTGGTGATGGGTCACATACGCGCGCACCATCTCGAGGTACTGGTCTTGCGAACACGCGTGGAAACCGAGCCACAAGCCGAAGCGGTCCGACAGCGAGACCTTTTCCTCGACGGCCTCGCCCGGGTTGATCGCGGTCGAGCGTTCGTTCTCGACCATGTCGCGTGGCATCAGGTGCCGCCGGTTCGACGTCGCATAGAAGATGACGTTGCCGGGCCGTCCTTCGATGCCGCCTTCGAGCACGGCTTTCAGCGATTTGTAGCTGGTATCGTCGCGGTCGAAAGACAGGTCGTCGCAGAACACGATGAAGCGATGGCGGCTGGCTTTGATCAGATGCAGCGCGCGCGGCAGGCTGGAAATGTCCTCGCGGTGGATCTCGACGAGTTTGAGATCGACGCCATCGCGCAGACCCGGCCCAGATTGGCCCCGCTCAGATAGGCCCGTTCCAGTTAATTCCGGCCCAGATTGGCGAAGCCGGGTGCGGACATCCGCGTGGGCCGCTTTCACGAGGCTCGATTTGCCCATGCCACGCGCACCCCACAGCAGCGCGTTGTTGGCCGGGAGCCCGCGCGCGAACCGGTCGGTGTTCTCGACCAGCAAGCCGACCGCACGATCGATCCCCTGAAGCAGCGTCAGCGGCACGCGGTTGACGTGTGCCACCGGTTGGAATGACGGCGGATCCGCCTGCCACACGAAGGCCTCGGCCGCGTCGAGATCGGGTTCAACCGGCGGTAGCGGTGCCAACCGCTCCAAAGCGTCTGCGATGCGGTCGAGTGCAGGGGCTGACATCGGCGTTAGGGTCGGCTGGGCTGTCTGCATGACGGGTCCGTTCGGCGGGGTGGCAGGTGGAAGACAACGCGCGGCGGGTGGCTCGCAGTGGAGCATTCTGCCGCCGGTCGTGCGGTAGAATTGAGCGCTGGACAAGGGGAAAGGCCGTTACTATACCCGCCGTCTCGCTAGGAGACTGCGGTCCCCTGGGCGGGTGCGCCCAAGTAGCTCAGTTGGTAGAGCATGCGATTGAAAATCGCAGTGTCGCTGGTTCGATTCCGGCCTTGGGCACCACTGTTTTCGTTTGACTTACGAGCGGGCTTCCAAATCCAGCCCCTGCCGTGCGGGAGTTTTGCGGGACCCGCCCGCGATCGACCCCCGCATCACCAGCAACTCGGGCCCATTTCGGTCCGCGTCGCAGACGCTGTTGGCGGCCGCTAACCGCCGTGGCAAACCAGCAGCCACGCTGATCCACCGCCGATCAACGACCCCGACGCTTCGACGTACCGCATCCTACCCCAACGCTTCATTGCTTCGCTTGACCGCAGCCCGGTCGCTGCCGTCCGTGCTGGGTATCGAAACCGTAGCCGTTTCCGCAGCACCCGCATCGACATACAACTTGCCGCCCATATCGGCGAACTTGGCGCTCATCTGCGCCATGCCTTTTTCCGCTTCGGCCATCGCGCTGATGCCGGCGTTGGTGCTCGTCGCGTAGTCGCGCACGTCCTGGCTGATCTTCATCGAGCAGAATTTTGGCCCGCACATCGAGCAGAAGTGGGCGACCTTGTGGGCGTCCTTGGGCAAGGTTTCGTCGTGGTACTCGCGCGCCGTATCCGGATCGAGACCGAGGTTGAATTGGTCCTCCCAGCGGAAATCGAACCGCGCACGGCTCAGCGCATCGTCGCGCAACTGAGCACCCGGATGGCCCTTGGCGAGATCGGCGGCGTGGGCGGCGATCCGGTAGGTGATAACGCCGGTTTTGACGTCGTCGCGGTTGGGCAAACCGAGATGCTCTTTCGGCGTCACGTAGCACAGCATGGCGCACCCGAACCAGCCGATCATGGCGGCCCCGATGCCGCTCGTGATGTGGTCATAGCCAGGCGCAATATCGGTTGTCAGTGGCCCCAGCGTATAGAACGGGGCCTCGCCGCACTCGCGCAACTGCTTGTCCATGTTGATTTTGATCTTGTGCATCGGCACGTGCCCAGGGCCTTCGATCATCACCTGGCAGCCCTTGGCCCAGGCAACTTTGGTCAATTCACCCAGCGTTTCGAGTTCTGCAAACTGCGCGCGGTCGTTTGCATCCGCGATCGAGCCTGGGCGCAATCCGTCGCCGAGCGAAAACGAGACGTCATAACGGCGCATGATCTCGCAGATCTCTTCGAAGTTCTCGTAGAGGAAGCTCTCCTTGTGGTGGGCGAGGCACCACTTGGCCATGATCGATCCGCCGCGCGAGACGATCCCGGTCACGCGGTTGGCCGTCAGCGGCACGTAGGGCAGGCGGACGCCGGCGTGGATGGTGAAATAGTCGACGCCCTGCTCGCACTGCTCGATCAGCGTGTCTTTGTACATCTCCCAGGTCAACTTGACGGGATCGCCGCCGGCCTTTTCAAGCGCCTGATAGATTGGTACGGTCCCGATCGGCACGGGCGAATTGCGGATGATCCATTCGCGCGTGGTGTGGATGTTGCGGCCGGTGGACAGGTCCATCACGTTGTCGGCACCCCAACGGATCGCCCACACGAGCTTGTCGACTTCCTCCTCCACCGACGACGACACGGCCGAGTTGCCAATGTTGGCGTTGATCTTCACCAGGAAGTTGCGGCCGATGATCATCGGTTCGAGTTCGGCATGGTTTATGTTGGCTGGAATGATCGCGCGACCACGCGCGATTTCGCTGCGCACGAATTCGGGCGTGACGTGCGGTGGCAGTGCGGCGCCGAACTGCTCGCCATCGGCGATGGCGTCTGCGGCGCGTTCCAGCATCGCCTCGCGGCCGAGGTTTTCGCGGTGCGCGACGTAGACCATCTCCTTGGTGATGATGCCCGCGCGTGCAAATTCAAGTTGGGTAACCGGTGCATCACCAACGCCACGCATTGGGCGCGGCACGGATGGGAACTCCCGGGCGGCATGCGCGCCCGAAACATTGCCGTTGTCTTCCGGTTTCACCGGGCGCCCATCGTAGTTCTCGACGCCGCCACGCTCCATGACCCAAGCTTCCCGATGGCGCGGCAGACCGCGTTCGACGTCGATGCGGGCATTCGCGTCGGTGTAGGGACCCGACGTGTCGTAGACGCGGAACGTCGGCTCGGCCGGGTCCGACAGCGCAATCTCGCGAAACGGCACGCGCAGCTCGGGATGCCCGTCCGGCGCGGCATAGACCTTGCGCGATCCGGCGATGGGCCCGGTTGTGACGGCTGGGCGGGCAACGGTCCCGGCAATGTCTGAGGGGCGGGTCGGCTTGTTCATCGTGATGTCCTTGAAGCGTTACGAGAGTTACACCAGCCTGCGGCGTGCGGTGAGAACTGCGGTCATTTCGGCGATGAGGCTTCTGAAGCCGAAGGGCTTCGTCAGGAATCCATCGAGGGCAAAGGTATCGATCGGCTCTGGGATCTCGCAACGTTCGCGAGCGGTGATCATGATAACGGGTGTCGCGCGATCGCTATCGCGCAGGCGGCGCAGCACCTCGGCGCCGTTCATGCCGGCCATGCGATAGTTGAGTAGGATCATTTCGAAAGGCTGCCCTGTGGCCAGTTCGAGGCCCGTTGTCCCGTCGTGGGCGGTGACGACTATGGCACTGATGTTTTGCTGAAGTTGCGCAGCCATCGCGTCGGCAAGGTCGTCGTCGACGACGAGGATGCGCAATCCCGTCGGCAATTCGAGCTGTGACCCACTATCGAAGTGGGATTCCTGTTTCGTGTCGATCGGTCGGTGCGCCATGGAGCCCGTTCCTACGCCGGCATGACCCGGTTCAGGTACAAAGGGTGCTCGGCCACGTCAGGCGCGATCTCAGCCGGGTCAACCCGGCGCCCCTCGGAATTGCCCACAGCATGATGCAGAGGCGGGGGATTGGCAAGGGTTGCCTAACGCGGGTTGCCTAACGCGGCGCTCGGCTGTCCAGACCCCGTTCGGATTTCGGTAACATAAAGCGCTACAGTTTCGACGGATCAAGCCGCGTCCCGCGTTCTGAAACCAAGCGCGGACGCGAAGGCGCGAACGGTCAATGGGGATAAACGATGCGGATGTGCCGTCTCTCAATCGGCGTAACGATAGCGCTTTTAACCGGTGCCATCGTCGGGCTGGCAACTGGCGCTGCAGCCAGAGAGGTTTCGACGAAAACGTTGGCTCGGGCCGACGGTGGCCGGTCGCCCATTCGCGTCTACGGTCCAGCCGATGGCTGTCCACCGACCATGGTCGTCTCGCACGGGCTCGGCGGCGCCGAGGATGGGTTGTCCGCACTTGGCAACGCGATGTCGTCTTCGGGCTGGCGGGTCATCGTGATGGGCCATCCTGAAAGCGGAGGGCAGGTTCTGCGTAGCGCTTTCTGGAGCGGCGATGTCCGCAACCGTTTGATCGCGTCCGCAACCGACCCGGCGTTGCACCGTGCACGGTTCGCCGACCTCGACGCGGCCTACCGGGAGGCGACACGCGTGTGCCGCCCGAAGCCGTTGCTGCTGGCGGGTCATTCCATGGGAGCGGCGACAACGATGCTGGAAGCGGGAGCCAAGGCGCGCTTCGGCCGCTTCGGTAGCGATCGGTTTGACGCCTATGTTGCGATTTCGCCGCAAGGCGTCGGGATATTCTGGGATCATGGCGCCTGGGGCGGGATCAAGAAGCCGGTCTTGATGATCACCGGTACGAACGACAAAGGTGCGGACGGTGATTACACGACGCGGCTGATTGCCTTTCGCAGCCTGCCGCCGGGCCGCCATCGGCTTGCGGTCGTCGATGGCGCTAGCCACATCGACCTGTCGGCCGCGAAAGATCGCTATGGGCGAGTTATTTCGACGCTTGTCGGTGACTTTCTGGCCAATCGGCAGACAGCGATCAGCGGCGTGACGACGGAGCAGAAGTAGTGGGGCGGGGTAGAGTATTAGGCGACGAAGATGAAAGGCCTGGAAACGGCCCACCCTTTGGCGATTGGGATCAATACACTCGGATCTCACGCCAACGCAAGCTCGGCGAGACTCCGCCCGTGGCAGAGTTTTATTCCGTCACGCGCCGGTAGCGAGAACCGATTTGATGCATGATCGCGATGAGTTCGGCCTCGTTCGCATAGTATTCGATTTTTTTATTGCGGAGCATAAACGCTGGGTCAGGCGTGCTTTTTCGAGCCTTGCCTTCGGCAATCAAGTACATTGGGATCTTAGCGCCAAGCGCTATGCCAGCCTCGATGCAGGTATTCAGCGAACTTATATCGCCGCGGTTGGTAATGTCGAAAACGCCAAAAAGCGACGATGCGATTGAGCTGACAATGCGTGGCTGTTGCTCGACGCCAGGTAAGTCCATGCGGAAATCATCGCCGCTCTTGCAGGGGACGCCTGCAACAGCCCGCAAGGCGTTTCGGGCGCGCATAAAGCCGTCGACACCGTTCCCGTTATAACTGTGGCCAAAGAACGCTTGCGCAAGCTGCTGAGGCGCGTTCGGAAGCCGGTCCGCGAAGTCTTCGATAACGGGCACAAGTAATGTCGGATCGGCTTCCAGATCAAGTCTTACCGTGTGCTGGCCGAATGCCGCGAGTCCGCTGTTGCGCACCTCTTCGGCTAGTCTCAAAGCAAGGGGCTCATAGGCGGCGGCGCCAGGTTCGGGATTGGCACCTCGTACAAGGTCATCCATCGCGCGCTTCAATTCCCGAGTAATGATCTCGTCTGTGACCGACTGCTCGACAACGAATAAGAATTTTAAGCCGTGGTTGATGGCTATGAGCGCTTCAAGCAGCACAAATGACGAAACCTTACCGCCGCGGTCCGTCAACAATACCGACGCGCCGTGACAACCTTCGAGCAGGCGCGACACACGAGTAACGAGCGGCACACCCGTCTCGACTGAAGCATCGCGCGTCGCCCTGATCCGATGTGATGCGAAAACGGCTGTGATCTTCTTCGCCGCCGCGACTTCTGCAGGTCTACTGCCGCGGCCAAGATAGACCGGCCGGTGGTTCCAGCGGTTTTCAGCGTTGCCGGGGGCATACAATTCTTTGATAAGGTTTTCTGCGCAGTGACCGTCGAACCCTTCCGCAGAAACGTCGATCCAACGATACTTCGCTAGGTCGCTAGGGAACCTCTGAACAGCCCGCGGATCATGGCACACTGGGGTCTTTGATTCGAGGGGGCCTGCCGATGGACCAGCTAAGCTTTGCGTCGCTCGACTTCGTGGCGAAGAAGAAGCTGACGAAGCG
>Ga0247837_1002175_pt1 | contig 37974 bp, 42 predicted proteins | sample LaCtaG_2_FD_187115 | JGI IMG/M metagenome (GOLD analysis project Ga0247837, IMG submission 187115) | Freshwater microbial communities from meromictic Lake La Cruz, Castile-La Mancha, Spain - LaCruzMarch2015_14.5m | ecosystem: Environmental > Aquatic > Freshwater > Lake | place: Spain: Castile-La...
ACAGCCAAATTTTTTTTACAAATATAGCCGTCCACGCTTCTCTTCCTAATTTACGTTTTTAAAGAGCTCAACAAGACAACAAGAAATCTGTTAGGATTTCTTTTTGTCTTATTTAAATTTTTATTAATTTGTCCCTAAATAATTAATTATTCAGGACAAGGGACGATGTATGTACGTCCAAAATGTTGCTAAGTCAACACAGCTATTGGTCATTTAAACCCAGTAAAATAGCCTTTAATTAACTATAATATATATACTTAACAACTTAAAATTGAGGTTTGGGATGACTCTAAAAAGTTAATGAGATATTTAAGTCCAAATGTATAAAAAGATCCTAAGTTACAGGCCAAGCTTAAGGCCTAGTTTGGTATTTTTAATAATCCCAGTGCTGGTTATTTTCATTTTTATATCTAAATATTTTGATCAATATAGTGAGAACGGTGAAAGTAAAGATCAGGAATTAGAAAATAATTTAATAACAGTAAAAGATTTTTTATTTAATCAATTTAATTCTAGTGTAACAAAAGTTGAGCTTAAAGTAAGAAACGGAGATAGCATACAGAGAATTCTTTATGATCAAAAAATTTCACCTTCAGATGTTAACAATGTTATTAACGCTCTAAGAAGAGAATATAACATCGGCACACTAAGAAATGATCAAAAAGTTTATTTAATTATTAAAAGAGAAAAAAATGGAAATTTTGTTTCAAGGCTAACAGTTAATATAGATAATATTACTTCAGTTCATGTTTTCTTAAACAAAGATAATGTTTACGAGACAAAAAGAGTTACAAAAATTTTAACAAAAAAAAATCATTTAGTTGAAACAACAATTGATAGAGGAATTTATAGAACAGCCAAACAGTCTGGTATTGAAAATAGTATCGTTGCACAGTTTGCAAGACTTTATGGTTTTGAGGTAGATTTCCAGCGTGATTTGAAAAAAAATGATAAAATTAAAATATTTTACGAAAGATATTTAGATGATGATGGTGTTTCACAAAGGACTGGGAATATTATTTACAGTGAGATTACTAATGTCGAAAGAAATATTATCCTTTATCGTTATGAATATCCCAACGGAAGTATTGCTTACTTTACTCCCGAAGGAAAAAGTATTGAAAAAAGTTTAATGAGAACTCCAATCAATGGAGCAAAATTATCTTCACGTTACGGATTTAGAATTCATCCAATCTTAGGTTATAACCAAATGCACCAAGGTACAGATTTTGCAGCGCCTATCGGAACACCTGTAATGGCTTCCGGTGCTGGCACAGTTGAATACTCTGGATGGAAAGGTGGATATGGAAAATTTATTTCAATTCGTCATAGTGCTGTTTACCAAACTAACTATGCGCACTTACAAGATTATGCGAAAGGTATGAGACGTGGTGCTAAAGTTCAACAAGGTCAGGTGATAGGATATTTAGGAAGCACTGGGAGCTCTACGGGTCCACACTTACATTATGAAGTTGTAGTAAATGGAAAAAAAGAAAATTCACAAACATTAAAGTTACCTTCAGCAGCTCCTTTAGAAGGTAATAATAAAAATTTCTTTGAAATACAAAAACGAAATATTGATAACTTAATTTTAGAAAGTTCTAATAAAAAGAAATAATAAATTTTAAGAATTTCCGTCTGCTTGTTCTGAATTAACAGCAGCTGATTCCTGTGGTTCATCTAAGTGAACACCAGGGATTTTGTTAATAATTTCAGTCGTTTCAGTTGGCGCCTCTGTCTCAGATCCATTTCTTTGTGATCTGTGTTGTGGAGGAGCTACTCTTATATAATGATCTGCGTGCTGATAATAATTTTCAGCTAAAATAATATCACCAGAAGCAAGAGCTTCTCTTGCCATGTTATTGTATTTTTCAACTAACTTATGCGCGCCATGGGCTGAGCCATTATTTCTATAACCGTTATTTCCGTTATTATTAAAAGAATGCTCAATATTTTGAGATCTATTAGTTCTAAAACCACCATTACTTGGTCTTCTCATTCCGCCCCCACTTCTTTGATCTGGGCGTCTTCTTGGGGGTCTTCTTTCAAAACTATTCATCAATTATTTAAATTAAAATTATTATTTATTGTTAGATTTTTTTATTTCAATTTCAGGGAAGTCCTTAAACTTCCATAAATGCCATTTAATGTCAATTCTTAGTTATTATTGTAATATTTTCTAAAGTTTAGTTGCTAATAAACAACGAACTTGTTTGTTAATTAAAGTATATTTATCTAAAATTTTAAAGCGATTTTCTTTTAAATATTTCGCTAATATGTGAAACTGATTATCACCAATTTCAAGCGCTAGCAAACCATTTATTTTTAGAATTTTTGAAGCCAAGACTATAATTTTATATAAAAAATCAATACCTTGCACACCACCTTGCAAAGCAATTTTTGGTTCGTAAAGCTTAATGTCAGAATTTAAATTCTTCATCGAAACATCTGTCAAATAAGGAGGGTTCGAGACAATAAGATCAAATTTTTTATCAAATTTTATATTCTCTAGGTTAATATTTTTAAATAATGCGCGACTATCAACATGTTGTGAAGTAGAATTTTTCTTTGCAACAGCAATAGCTTTTGAAGATTTATCTATACCAATTCCTTTAGCTTTTGTTAGTTCCTTTAATAAAGACACTAGAATGCAGCCAGATCCTGTTCCTATATCTAAAATATTGAAATAATTATTCTTATTATTAATCTGAAATAATATTAAATCAATTAACACCTCAGTTTCCGGTCTTGGTATTAGTACCGAACGATCAACGTAAAAATTTGTACTCCAAAATTCTTTATTATTTAATATATAGGCAATAGGTTCTTTTTTTACTCTTCTACTTACTAGATTCTGTAGTTCTTCAGTTTTATTAGACGGAAGGTTTTCTTTTAATTTAGAATAAATACTCTCTCTTGGGATATTAATTAAATGAGAAACTAATATCTCAGAATCTAATCTAGAGTTTAAATTATTGCTTCTTTTTAATTCTTGCTCTGCAAAAGCAATTGCTTCATTTACTAACATATATTTATATTTTTAAGTTCTCTAATTGCTCTTCTTGGAATTGAATTTGTATAGCATCTGATAATTCTTTAAACGCGTCGCCAGCTAAAAAATCTGTTAATTTATAAAGTGTCATATTAATCCTATGATCTGTAACTCTGCCTTGCGGAAAATTATAAGTTCTAATCCTTTCAGATCTATCTCCCGTTCCAATCTGACTTTTTCTAGCTTTTGCTCTTTCACTTTCTTGTTGAGATCTTTGCAAATCATAAAGTTTTGATCTTAAAATTTTTAAAGCCTTTGCTTTATTTTTATGTTGTGATTTTTCATCTTGTTGCGAAACAACTATTCCTGATGGAATGTGAGTTACTCGAACTGCACTATCCGTTGTGTTAACTGATTGTCCTCCAGGACCGCTCGATCTAAAAACATCAATCCTTAAATCTGCATCATTAATTTTAACATCAACTTCTTCAGCCTCTGGTAAAACCGCAACCGTTGCTGCTGATGTGTGAATTCTTCCTTGGGTTTCTGTATCGGGTACACGTTGAACTCTATGAACTCCTGACTCAAATTTTAATTTAGAAAAAACATTACGACCCACAATGGATGCAATAATTTCTTTGTAACCACCGCCCTCACTATTTGATAAATTTATAATTTCAACTTTCCAACCGTTTAAAACCGCAACCCTTTGATACATATTAAATAAGTCAGCTGCAAATAAAGCAGCCTCCATGCCGCCTGTTCCTGCTCTTATTTCTATAATAGCGTTCTTTTCATCCGCCTCGTCTTTTGGAAGCAAGAAAACCTTAAGTCTTTTTACACACTCTTCCTCTTGCTGTTTTAAATCCTTAAGTTCTTTATCGGCCATCTCATAAAATTCTTTATCTGTAGATTTATCTTCTAAAATATTTTTGGTACTTTTTAAATCGTCTAAAACTTTTAAATAATCTTTCGCGTAACTTATTATTTCGTTAAGGTTTGAATATTCTTTTGAATTACTAACAAACTCATCTTTTTTAAGGTCTGGCTTTGCTAAAATAGTTTCTAATTCATTGAATCTACTAACTATGTTCTCAACTTTATCTTTGGGTATCATTTAAATTTAAAGGGCTTGATTTCTAAGCTGTTCTGCTTTTTTTTCAACAAGACCTACAATGTGATCGATAATTTTTTCACTAGGAACTTTATGATCTGCTAAGCCTGATAAGTAAATCATATTACTTCCTTTGCCACCCCCAGTTAAGCCAATGTCCGTTTGCGATGCTTCACCTGGACCATTTACAACACAGCCAATAATGGACAATGTTAAAGCTTCTTTAATATGAGATAGTCTTTGCTCTAGTATTTCTACAGTTTTAATAACTTCGAATGCTTGTCTTGCGCATGATGGGCAAGAAATTATTTTAACGCCCCTATTTTTTAAATTTAAACTTTTTAATATTTCAAGTCCTGCTTTAACTTCATTTACTGGATCAGAAGAAAGTGAAATTCTTATAGTATCTCCAATCCCTTCACTTAATAACATTCCAATTCCAATTGAAGATTTAATAGTTCCCGCGTAATAACTTCCAGCTTCTGTTATTCCAAGATGTAACGGATAATCACATTTTTTAGAAAGTTGTCTATAAGCATTAACTGCTAAAAAGATATCTGAAGCTTTAACGCTTATTTTAAAATTTAGAAAATCTAAATCTTCTAAAATCTTAATATTTCGTTCAGCACTTTCAACTAATGCTTCTGGACACGGTTCTTTATATTTTTCTAATAAATCTTGCTCTATTGATCCGCCATTAACTCCAATTCGAATTGAACAACCAAAATCTTTTGCTGCTTTAACAATTTCTTTCACTCTATCTTTTGAACCAATATTTCCTGGATTTATTCTAAGACAACCTGCTCCAGCTTCTGCAGCTTCAATTGCTCTTTTGTAATGAAAATGAATGTCTGCAACGATTGGGACGTTTGCATGCTTTACAATTTCTTTTAATGCCTTTGTAGATTCTTCATCTGGGCAAGAAACTCTGACAATATCAGCGCCCGCTTCAGCAATTTGATTAATTTGCAATATAGTTGCTTTGGGGTCTGTTGTTAAAGTATTAGTCATAGATTGAACTGATATTGGAGCATCACCTCCAACATAAACGTTGCCTACTTTAATTTCTTTAGTTTTCCTTCTTAATATTTCTCTAAACGGTCTAATGCTGCTCATAATATTTAATCTAAATCGAATGCAGCATGAATGGCAACTACTGCTTTTTGTGTTTGATTTTCATCTATTAAAACGGAAATTTTAATTTCTGAGGTTGATATTACTAAAATATTTATATTTTGATCTGATAACGCTTTAAACATTTTAAAGGCAACACCTGGATGAGTAATCATACCAGCGCCTACTATTGAAACTTTAGCAACTTTGTCATCAAAAGTAATTTTTTCAAATTTAAGATTACTATTCTTTTTAATAAGATTTGCAGATTTATCTAAATCTTCTCTTTTAATTGTAAAAGTAACATCAGTTCTTTTATTATCTGCTGATACGTTTTGTACAATCATATCAACGCTAATATTGTTTTCATATAGAGGTTTAAAAATACTAGCTGCAATCCCTGGTCTATCCTCAACTCCTATTAAAGTTATTTTTGCATCATCTTTAGAATAAGCAACCCCTGTTATAACTTTATCATAAGAAATTTTATCATCACTTGTAATGCTTGTGCCTTCATTTTTTGTAAATGTTGAACGTACATGAATTTCAACATTATTCATCATCCCTTGCTGTACCGAATTACTTTGCATAACTTTTGCACCCAATGATGCCATCTCTAACATCTCTTCGTAAGAAATTTTTTCAATTTTTTTTGCTTTAGGATTAATAGCGGGGTTAGTTGTATAAACGCCATCTACATCTGTATAAATTTCACAATAATCGGCTGCTAGGCATTTAGCCAAAGCAACTGCAGAAGCATCAGATCCACCCCTTCCTAATGTTGAAAGTCTAAAATCTTTTGAAACTCCTTGAAAACCAGGAACAACTGGGATCTCGCCCTGGTCTAAAGATTTATTAAGTTTTGTAGTTTCAATTGAGACTATTCTAGAGTTAGAATGAAAGCCTTCAGTTACAATTGGAATCTGCCAACTCAGCCACGATCTTGATTTAAGTCCAAGTTTTTTTAAAGCACCAGCGAATAATGCTGAAGTAACTTGCTCGCCCGTTGAAAGCAAAGCATCATATTCCTCCACATCAAAATTCTGATCTATTTCTTTTGATTTTTTTATTAAATCATTAGTAACGCCCGACATTGCTGAAACTACAACAACAACTTTATGACCTTCATCTACCTTGCTTTTAATAAGTTTTGCAGCATTTAAAATTCTTTCTATGTTTGCAACAGATGTGCCGCCAAATTTAACTATAATTTTACTCATGAATGCTAATTAATATATTAAAAATTTAGATTTATAATTACCCCTATGTTAAATATTTCGCAAGAAAATGAACATAGATAATAAAAATAATCAAACAGATGATCTACGAGAAATAAATAAATTCTCGGAAATGGCTTCTGAATGGTGGGATCCAAATGGAAAATTTGCACCCTTGCATAAATTTAATCCTATTAGACAAGAATATTTAGTAGATAAAATTAAAAATCATTTCTCAATACTTCCTAACGGATCTTATCCTTTTAAAAACTTAACTTTATTAGATGTTGGATGTGGTGGAGGTTTAATTGCAGAACCCATGACAAGATTGGGTGCAAAAGTTACCGGGATTGATGCGTCTGAAAAAAATATCAATGTAGCAAAATTTCACGCCGAACAGATGAATTTAAAAATTAAATACTTATGCTCAACTCCTGAAAAATTAAATGAGCAATTTGACGTTATTTTATGTTTAGAAATAATTGAACATGTTGCGGATGTTGATTTATTTATAAAATCTTGCACTAAATTATTAAAAAAGAATGGCGTCATATTCTTTGCAACACTAAACAGAACTGCTAAATCATTTTTATTTGCGATTGTAGGTGCTGAATACATATTAAATTGGCTACCTAAAGGTACTCACGATTGGAATAAGTTTTTAAAGCCCAATGAAATAATCTCCACAGCTTCTAATTATCAATTAGCACTTAAAGAAACGGTTGGTTTTAAATTTAATATCTTTTTAAGAGAATGGCAAAAAAGTAGAGATACGGACGTTAACTACACGGTAAGTTTTAAAAAAAATTAAGCATCCTCTTTTGGAGCCCAAGGAATAGTTGCAACATCAATCCCTTCTTCTTGTAATTCTTTAGTCTCTTCTAAAGTAGCATTGCCATAAATATTTCTTTTTTTCTTTTTATCGTAATGAATAGATCTAACCTCTGATACAAATTTATCCCCTACGTACTCAGCGTTCTTAGCAACATAATCATTGAGTTCTTTGATTTTGCTTTTTACATTTTTAAAAAACTCTTTTTTTTGTTCAACATCTTTTTCAGCGACAGAAGTTTTGGAGGTTGCAACACTTGGGGCCATTATGCTCTTTTTAACAGTCTTTGAGCGACCACAGACGTAACAATTAATTAAATTCTTTTTTAATAACTTTTCATATTCATTGGAATTTTGAAACCAGCTCTCAAAAGTTTCACCGCAGGAACATTCGAGATTATATTTAATCATACCCTTAATGTAGTAACGTTCGTCTTAATTTCAATACGTTAGTTTTTATTGAAAAACAGAATAACCTTACCAAGCGTTATTCCAAATTTTGACATGGTTGCAATGTTCACTAGGTAATTATTATCCTGCAAAAACATCCAATCATCGAAACTTACTTTGTATTTGCTAGAGCCAATTGGAAGATCAAAATCATACTTCCAGTTAAACGCATTTCCAGAAGTTGAACCTGAGGCAAGACCTATCACCCCGTCTGCATAACCTTGATATTGGTTAGTGCCAATTTTTTCAAGTTTCCACTCTCTATATTCTTTAGTTCCATCATCATAAATAAAGTTTTCCTTCATAATGAGATATTTTCCGTCCCATGTCCCATCAATATCAACTTTGAAACTTTTTTTAACGTTTCCAAAACGATCTTCAAATACTCCGCGTGCAACGGTTTTGCCTTTAAAATATTCCTCTAATTTAAATTCAGGCTTATTATTTTTAAATTGTTCTAATTTCATAGACGAAGAACACTGTGTTACACTAAAAAAAATAAAAAATATAAATAATATTTTAAGATTTTTATTTAAAAAATTTGTAATAATTTTCATAAATTCTATCAAAAACCATCTGACTTCCTGGTAAGAAATTAAACTGTTTAGTTTGCTTGGCGTTTATCCAGTTTAATTGTTGTTTTTCTTTAAGTTTAATCTTTCCAGACCAATATTCTACCAGATAAATCATCATAACAATTATATTTTTTTTATAACGATGTGTAATTAAATCTATATTTTTTAAATCTTCTTTATTTATATTAACTCCTATTTCCTCATATAACTCTCTAACAGCACAATCTTCAAATGACTCATTATTAAAAAGTTTCCCCCCTGGTAGCTCCCAAAATCCACTTAAAAATTTACCCTTAGGTCTACTGGTAATTAAGACCTTATTAGATTTTTTAAGCAAACATGATGAAACGTAAATTATTTTCATAAAAAAATTACTAAATATTTAATTTTAACAAAATTGACATTCTTGCCTATGCTACCTATATAACACTTCAATCTAATTAAAACATATGCCGACAATCTTTGATAATTTAAAAATAGGCAATCTAACTCTTCCAAATAGAATTATTATGGCGCCGCTTACTCGTATGCGAAGCAAACAACCTGGTAATATTCCTTGGGAATTAAATGCAACTTATTACTCTCAAAGATCATCAGCTGGTTTTATTATAACTGAGGCGACACAGATATCACAGCAAGGTCAGGGTTATCCTGGAACACCTGGAATTCACAGCAAAGAACAAGTGCACGGATGGAAATTAATTACTGACGCTGTACATAAAAATGGTGGTCATATTTTTTTACAATTATGGCATGTTGGAAGAATTTCTCATTCATCTCATCAACCAAATAATAGTTTGCCGGTTGCGCCTTCAGCTATTGCTGCAAAAAATTCTGGAACATTTACCGCCGACTGGAAACCCACTCCTATTTTAATGCCAAGAGCATTAGAGGCATCAGAACTTCCTGGAATTATTCAAGATTATGTAAACGCTGCAAAAAATGCAAAAGAAGCTGGTTTTGATGGCGTTGAAGTTCATATGGCTAATGGATATTTACTCGATGAATTTTTACAAGATGGAAGCAACATAAGAACAGATGAATTTGGTGGCACAATAGAGAATAGAGTTAAATTTCCTATGCAGGTACTAGATGCTGTCATTAGTGTTTTTGGAAAAGATAGAGTTGGCGTGAGACTTTCTCCTTATGGAACGTTCAATGATATGAGTGACTCTAATCCTGTAGAATTATTCACTTATGTAATAGATCAATTAAATCAAAGACAAATTGCATTTCTTGATATGATTGAACCTAGAGCAACATCAGCTGGTGGTGGCGATGCTGTAGATACTAACGCTCCTTCTACTACAAAATTATTTAGAAAAAAATTTAAAGGAATATTTATTTCTGCCGGCGGTTATACACCTGAAGATGCAAAAAAAGCTATTGAGTCAAATGATGTAGATGCTGTGGCATTTGGTAGAATTTTTATTGCAAATCCAGATTTGCCAAAACGTATTAAAATAAATGCACCTTTAAATCCCTATGACCGTGCAACGTTTTATGGTGGTAATGAAAAAGGCTATTCGGATTATCCAGCTTTAAGCTAAATTTTAAACAGGATCAATGTGAGTCATTAGGTTTAAAACCCTAGAACTACGCATGACTCTATTTCTTGCCTCGACTGCAATATCATGACCTTCTGCAACTGTTAAAGTTCCTTTAACTCCAATATGAACATCTGCAATAATGCTATCACCAACTTTTCTTGTTCTTAAATCATGAACATTAACTACGCCTGGCGTTTCTAATATTATCTTTTTAATTTTTTCAACTTCATCAGTATCTGCGGCTTTATCTGTTAGAGCATGAATTGCTTCATAACTAAAAGTCCATCCCATTTTTAAAATCATTACACCTACAATGATCGCAGCAATTAAATCAAAGCTATGATAACCGAGAAGATTAAAAATAATTCCAATTGCAACAATTAAGGATGACGCCGCATCAGAGCGTGCATGCCAAGCATTGGCCATTAGCAGACTTGATTTAGCTCTTTTTGCAATATTTAAAAGATAACGAAATAATAATTCTTTAACTACTAAACAAATGATTGAGGCATATAAAGCCATAACATGTACTGCTACGATCTGATCAGAATTTTCAAGCTTCTTACCTGCGCTCCAAATCATCGCACATCCAACAAACAATAATAGAACGCCTAAGAATAAACCTACGGCATTTTCATATCTATGATGACCATAATTATGGTCGTCATCTGGTGGACTTAAAGATTTCTTGCTTGTAATTAAAACAATTAAATCTGAGAGCATGTCAGCTAAGGTATGAAAGCCGTCTGCTATCAGTCCTGATGATTTAGAAAAAAATCCAATAACTATCTGAAAAATAACTAGAAAAAAATTAACAACTACACTTGTCCATGTGCTCTTATTCGCAATTTTTCTTTTTCTAATATAATTGGACAAAGAATCTGACATTCGTTCTGCTGTATAAAATATAGAATGTGAATAAGCTATTTTATTTAGTTGATTAAATAAAGTTCACCTATATGGTCTTTTTTTTATTAATATTTGAATGCCAACAATAATTGATTACGTTTTACTCACAGTTATCACGATATTTCCAGTTTTAAGTCTTGGAATAATGTTATTTTTTTCTTTTGTAATTGCACCAACTGTTCACAAATTCTTACCTACTGCACAATCAGGTCCATATATTAGAAAATTGTTCCCTATTTATTATATTATTAACGCAGCTCTTGCTTTGGGTTCTCTAATCGCAATTGCCTCTCTTGGGGTGTTTAATATAATTTTCTACGCAAACACGATTATCTTAGTTTTGTTTGCGCTTTGTTATTTTTATTTAATGCCAACAATCAATAAACAAAAAGTAAAAACTAATCGCACATTTAAAATCTTGCACGGAAGTTCTATTGCAATAAATTTTATCCAAATAGCTCTGTTAATATTGATTACTGTTGTTCTGCTAGACTTTTAAGATCTCTTTACTTAGCCTTTCGATAAATAATATCAAAAACCATCGGTGAAAAAGTCGCAAATAAGAAAGACCAGAATAGCAATGAATTGGTAAAAATTTCATTAAAAATACTTTTATTAAAAATAACTCCAACTAATAAAGATTTAGAAAAATCTGTACTTGGAAAAAATAATAATCCCAAACAAAGTCCGATCATTATTAAAAATAAAGATCTAAAAGGGTAAATTTTCTTTTGGTATAAACCTTTAAATATTACGTAAACACAAGCGCAACAAAGAAGATCCGCTAATAAAAACAAATAAAGAACACTAAATTGATAAAGAGCAATAATTAAACAAACAATTGATAATAAAATTAAAACAACTTTTGAAAGTTTTTTATTTGTTAAATATTTAAAATTGAAAAAATCTTTACTGTGAACAATTGTAAGACTTGATATTGAATTTAATAAAGTATCAACGGTGCTAATAGTTAAGCACAGGGAAAAAATAAGAATAATTAATGAAATTAAAATATTATTTTTATTTAAAATAATAGAAAAGAAAGCAAGATCTTCATTAAATTTTAATCCATTTAATTTAGAAATAGTTCCAGTCACACCCATAAACAAAACAATTAAGAAAATAATAGAAAATGAAATAAGCAAACTCTTCACTAAAATCTTGTCATTCTTAGCAGCATAAACTCTTTGCCAGTTACCTTGATGAAATAAATTAGTTGCGGCAACCGCTATAAAAAAAACAAAGCCAAATTGGAAAGACGATACTAAAGATTTACTATCAAATTTAAGAAAGTTTTCCTGAAAAATATTAAGATTTAAATTGTCATTATTGAATAAAAATACTGAAAAAATTAAGTATAAAAATAATAAGATGATAACAACAAATTGAATGCCATCGCTTCTGATTGTTGCTTTTAATCCCCCAAACAAAACGTAAGTTAGTGTAAAAAATAAAATTATAGATGCTGAAATCCAAATATTAAGTCCCGAAATATAATAAATAAGCTTAGAAATTGCGGTCACTTCCGCGCATAGAAATATAAATAAATAAAAAATCATTAAGGAATAAATTAATTTGAATAAATTTTTCCCAAACTTCTTTAGCACCAACTCAGTTAATGATTTTCCTTTTGGTAATAATAATCTTATCTTTTTTCCAAAAAATATTAGCAAAATCATTGGAAAAGCAGTTCCAAGGGCATAGCCAATAACAGATCCAAAACCACCCCATGTTGCAGCGGTTGGTGGCCCAAATAATATCCATGCACCAAGAGATGACGCAATTAGAGTGGCACTTAAACTAAAGACACCTTCATTACGATCTGAAACTAAATAAGTATTTAAGCTAACTTTTTTTCTAGAATAAAATATTCCAATAAATAGAAATAATGTTGAAATAAAAACAACAACAGTGAATGCAAGATTTAAACTTAAGAAACTATTTATCATTTTTCCCTAATTGAATTACCAATCCAGGTTCAAGGGTATAATCTCAGCCTCTTTCGAAGCACCCCTAAAACTTAGTGAATGAAATACTAAATCAGTATTTAGAGACTTACAATCTCTAAATACTGAATAGTAATAATGTTATTTAATTAAAATGTTTTTGATACGTTTACTACAAAAAACTCTTTGTTACTGTTCGTAGTATTTGCAGCACTTGTGCTTGTTGATACTCTATCTGCATCTATGTAAGAAGCTGAAAAATTCAAATCAAACATGGATTTGGATATTGTTAAAGTAGTTGTGTCAGTTTCGTTTTTGTATTCACCGTAGCTCGCAGCAACAGTAAATGCTGGAAAATTATAGGACCCAGAAATTTCTTGGTAATTTTCACCTCGACCTTTTTGTGTTGCTGAAAAGTTTTGACCCTCTGTGTCGTCTTTATAATATGCAAGCTGAATACTATAAGGAGCCTTATCTGGAGCAAACTTTAATTTACCATAATACTCTAGAAAATTATTTGGCGTAGCAGGTTTATTGCTGCCTGGATATCTATATTCTATTACCCCGACATCAAATGTAATTGGCCCGAATGATTTCGCAAAACCTCCATATATATCTATTTCTTGATTTGGAGCGCCAGCAACATTTCCTAGCCCTGCTGTTGAGGCAGCTGTCCAGGTTCCTATATATAAGCCAATTGGAGTTGTAAGATCAGCCCCAATATAAGGAGAACCAGATCCTGAATTTTGATCTATCCCTCTCCAAACGTAAGCGCTGTTATAACCAGCGTTAAATACTATTGTTCCAAGACTTCCTTTGTCCCCTAGTTTAATTTCTGCATTTGCTGCTTGCGATAAAAAAAGCAAAGAAGCAAAAGAAGAAAGAATTATTTTTTTATTCATTTTTTTCCTTAATAATTAAATTAGTTAATGAAAGTACTTCTAAATATATTTTATATATATTAAAGCCTTTAAAACAAATATCAGACTTGTGTTGCTTGCATGACACGCTATGCATTTGAAACATATGCATTTGAAACATATGCATTAGATGCATAATTATTTAGACGTAATTTAATGGAAGGCTTGATGTTTGTTTTATCTCTTCCATTGAAAAAGAAGTTGCAACTGAAAAGATGTCTATTTGATCTGTGAGTTTGGTATAAAACGTATTGTATTCTTCCATAGTTGGAACAAGCACTTTTAATAAGTAATCAATACTCCCACTTAATCTATAAAATTCGACAACTTCAGGCATAGAACTTATAATGCTTATAAATTTCTTGGCCCATTCCATATTGTGTTGATTGGTTCTAACGGAAACAAAAGCTACGGTTTTAAGATTAAGCTTGTTACGATCTGCCACCGCAACCTTCTTCTTTATATATCCCTCTTTATATAGCTTATTAATTCTAGCCCAACATGGAGTGGCTGAAAGGTTCACTTTCTTGGATAATTCAGCAATTGGAATGTCCGCATTCTCTTGGAGTTGGGATAATATTTTTTTATCTATCTCATTCATAAGATTTTATTCTGATATAATTAGCATATTTAAAATAAAATGCTAGTTTTAGCATTTAAAAAGCTAATTTTTAACTTATTTTTCTGCAAATATTGAATAAAATAGAAATAAATACTAAATCAATTCCACATTAAAAAATTAATACAAAAGGAAATACAAAAATGAAATTAATTAAAAAAATTGTTCTACTTTGGGCTTTGTTATTTACGGCTCCAGTAGTTGCAGCTCCAAGCGATTTTTTAGTAACTACTGATTGGTTAGAAAAAAATCTTAACAACCCTAAACTTCGATTAATTGAAGTAAGTGTTGATACTGGAGTGTACGAAAGAGGTCATATTCAAGGTGCAGTAAATTTTAAATGGCACACTGATTTAGTGGACCCTATAAAAAGAGATATCGCTAGCAAAGAAAATTTTGAAAAATTACTTCGTCAAGCAGGTGTTAACAATGACAGCACAATTGTAATCTACGGAGATAGCAATAACTGGTTTGCTGCATGGGGCGCTTGGGTGTTTGATGTTTACGGAATAAAAAATGTTAAGTTGCTTGATGGTGGTAGAAAGAAATGGGAAGCAGAAAAGAGACCTTTAACTCCACTTGCAACTCAAGTTGCTGCTGGAAATGTAAAAGTATCAGATGCTAACAATGCCTTACGAGCAAGATTAATTGATGTTGTAGCAATTGCTAATAAAAAATCTGATACAGCATTAGTGGATATTAGGTCACCAGATGAGTTTACTGGAAAGATTTTTGCTCCAGCTGGCGTTCAAGAGACTGCAATTAGAGCTGGCCATATTCCAGGTGCTGTGAATGTTCCTTGGGGACAAGCTGTTGCTGAAGATGGAACATTTAAATCTCCAGAAGAACTTAAAAAAGTTTACGCTGCAGTTGGTATTGATGGAAAAAAGCCAATCATAACATATTGCAGAATTGGAGAACGTTCTAGTCATACTTGGTTCGCGCTAAGTAAAATTCTAGGTTACAATGTTAAAAATTATGATGGTTCATGGACAGAATACGGAAATTCTGTTGGTAACCCTGTAATTAATACAGCCGGAACTATTTGGGGTGGAAAATAATAACTAATTAGCGAATTAAATCGCTGCTTGTTATCTTTCTAGAATTTAGTAAATCTTCTCTATTACGAAATAGCGGTACAAATTGTACCGCTATTTTTTTTATTTCTAGGAGTTAAAATGATAAAAACAAATTCTCAAATAAACAATAACATTCCTTCATTTAAAAATTTTTTAGGAATAATTATAATTCTAATTATTACTTTCATTTTAAATTCACGTATTGAAAATTTACAAGGAGGCACTGCTCTTTCTTTGTCTTTGTGGCTTGGAATTGCCTTTGGTGCAATTTTACAAAGAAGTAGATTTTGTTTTTATTGTTTAAGCAGAGATTTTATTGAATTAAAAAATGCAAAAGGATTACTTGGAATTATTGTTGCCCTTATTATTGGAACACTAGGTTATCATTTAATCTTTGGAGCTTTTCTTATTGATCCAATAGCACCCCGTCTTCCGCCAAATGCTCATATCGCGCCTGTTAGTTGGGTTTTAGTATTAGGCTCCTTTTGCTTTGGTCTTGGAATGGCCATTGCTGGATCATGCATTAGTGCTCAACTTTATAGACTTGGCGAAGGTCTTTTATCGGCATTCATTGCATTTATTGGAATCATACTTGGGTTCGTTTTAGCTTTTTTAAGTTGGAACTTTCTTTATCTTAAAGCGATTCAACAAGCGCCTCTGGTTTGGTTCCCACACTACCTTGGATATAAAGGATCAATAGTTTTACAAATTACATTGTTAATTTTTTTAGCATTATTACTTTTGAAATTTCATAAAAAACAAAAAGAGATAAATAAAAGTCAAAAATGGTGGGAAATAAAATTGCCAACTTATGTTGGAGGAATTTTGGTTGCACTAATTGCAACCGTTGCATTCTTAAGAGTGTCACCTTTAGGTGTTACAGCTGAGATTGGAAGTGTTGCAAGAACAAGCGCTGGTTATTTTAATATTTTACCAGTACGTCTTGAAGGCCTAGATGTTTTAAGAGGATGCTTAACGATTGTTAAAGAGACATTCTGGTCTATTAACGGCTTATTTATTTTTGGTTTAGTACTTGGGTCTTTCGCTCTTGCAACCTTCTCTGGTGATTTTAAAATACAAATTCCTAAGATCAAAGAAAGTGTAAAGTCATTTGTAGGTGGAATATTAATGGGATTTGGTTCTATGATTGCACTTGGTTGTACAGTTGGTACTTTATTATCAGGTATTATGGCAGCATCATTATCTGGTTGGATATTTTTAGTATTTTGTGGAGCTGGTTTATATTTAGGCTGGCTAATTAGAAAAAAATATAAATTTAATTAAAACTTTAAATGACTACAGTAAGCTTAATAAACAAAATTGGAAATACCCCTTTAATTTATTTAAAGAAGGCATCAGAGATTTCTGGATGTAAGATTTTTGGTAAAGCAGAATTTTTAAATCCTGGAGAATCTGTAAAGGATAGAGCTGCGCTTTATATTTTAAATGACGCTATTAAAAATGGTAAATTAAAAAAAGGCGGAACAATTGTTGAGGGAACTGCTGGTAACACTGGAATAGGAATTGCATTAATTGCAAAAGAACTTGGTATTAAAACAGTTATTGTTATTCCAGAAACGCAATCAAAAGAAAAAAAAGATACCTTAAGAAAATTAGGCGCTGAACTAATTGAAGTTCCTGCTGTTCCATATGATAATCCAAATAATTATGTGAAGCATGCAAAAAAAATTGCTGATGACATTGGCGGTTATTGGGGCAATCAATTTGATAATACAATTAATCAACAAGCTCATATTGAAACAACCGCTGAAGAAATCTGGACGCAGACTAATGGCGAGGTAGACGGATTTATTTGCGCCTCAGGAACGGGTGGCACTATTTCTGGCGTTTCAATTGGTCTAAAGAAACATAATAAAAATATTAAAATTGCAGTGAGCGATCCTCATGGCTCTGCTCTTTATAGTCATTTTAAAAATGGAAAATTAGTAATGAATGGCAGTTCCATAACTGAAGGTATTGGAACATCAAGAATAACTAAGAATTATGAGGGTGCTTTGCTTGATGATGCTTTTCAAATTAATGATACTGATGCTTTAAATATTGTGTTTGATTTACTAAATGATGATGGGTTGTGTCTTGGCAGTTCGTCTGGAATAAATGTTGCAGGAGCAATTGAACTTGGAAAGAAAATGGGACCAAACAAAATTATAGTTACAATTTTATGTGATATTGGAACTAGATATGCAAGCCGACTATTTAATCGTGAATTTTTAAAATCAAAAGGACTGCCGTGTCCGGACTGGATTAAATGATTATTGATAAAAGTAAAATCAAAACCATAGATATTAAAAAGCCTTTGCAGCTGGAATCTGGTCAGGTTCTAGATGGCTTTACAATTGCCTATGAAACTTTTGGAACATTAAACCAAAATAAGGACAATGCTATTTTAGTATTTCATGCATTAAGTGGAGATCAATTTGCAACAGGAACTAACCCTATTACAGGAAAAGACGGTTGGTGGGTAACAGCAATTGGACCTGACAAGGCGGTTGATACGAATAAATATTTTATAATTTGCGCAAACGTTTTAGGTGGTTGTATGGGAACAACTGGACCAATATCTATTAATCCTAAAACAAAAGAATTTTATTGTAACTCTTTTCCATTAGTTACCATAAAAGACATGGTCAATGCACAAATACCATTGCTTGATCATTTTCAAATTGAAAAAACTTTATGTGTGTTAGGTGGTTCAATGGGTGGAATGCAAGTTCTTCAGTTTTGTTCATCTTATCCTAACAGAACTTATTCAGCGATTCCAATTGCATGCACAGCAAGTCACTCTGCACAAAATATTGCATTCAATGAATTATCACGTCAGGCTATTATGGCTGATCCTGAGTGGAGTAATGGTGATTATTTAAAATTTAATAAAAATCCTCGAAAGGGATTATCCATTGCCCGTATGGCAGGTCACATTAGTTACTTATCTGAAAAAGGATTGCAGGAAAAATTTGGAAGGAAACTTCAAAAGACTGGTGATTTTAAATTTACTTTTGATGCAGACTTTCAAGTTGAAAGTTATTTAAAGTATCAGGGAAGTGCTTTTGTTGATCGTTTTGATGCAAATAGTTATTTGTATTTAACGCGCGCTATGGATTATTTTGATTTATATCGTGAAAATAATGGAGTTCTTGCTAATGCATTTAAAGATGGAAACATTAAACATTGTTTAATTTCTTTCTCTACAGACTGGTTATATCCAACTACCGAGAGTAAAAAAATTCTTATTGCGCTTAATTCCATTGGTGCAGATGTAAGTTTTGTTGAAATTATTACAAACAGTGGTCACGACTCTTTTCTTTTAGATGAGCCTGAATTTTTACGTAGCGTCAAAGGATTCTTGGATTCAGCTTATGAATCTTTTAAAGCATCGCACTAATTAAATGACTGATGTTAAAAAAGGCGATACCGTTATAGTTTCTGAAGTAGGGCCTGGCCCTTTTGTACAAAGCGTAACTGTTAGAGGACATAAACTTTATGCTGATGAGCCATTATCTTTTCCAGAAGGGACAGATAAAGGCTTAAGTCCTAATGACTTTTTACTTTCATCACTTGGTTCTTGTACTTCTATAACTCTTAGAATGTATGCTCGTTTAAAAAAATTACCTCTTGATAAAATTATTATTACTCTAAATAAAAATGATAATGGCGATATTGATAGAAAGATTGAGCTTATTGGCAATTTAACAGATGAACAAAGAAACAAGTTATTTGAAATTTCAAATAAATGCCCTATTCACAAAGCTCTAACAAATACGGTAAAGATTAATTCTCAATTAATCTAAATAGTTACAAGCGCCTGATCAATATCAGCTAAAATATCATCTGGATGTTCAATTCCAATTGATAATCTAACATATCCTGGAGTAACTCCTGCTTTTAATTGTTCTTCAGGAGAAAGTTGAGAATGAGTTGTAGATGCTGGATGAATTGCAAGACTTCTTGCATCACCAATATTTGCAACATGATACAAAAGTTTTAAAGCGTTAATAAATTTCTTACCCGCATCAACACCTCCTTTTAACTCAATGCCACACAAAGCTCCAAAGCCACCTTTTAAATATTTCTTAGCACGAATTCCTACTTCCCCATCGTAAAGACTTGGATAAATAACTTTTTGAACTTTGCTGTGTTTAGTCAAATATGAGACAACTTTTTCAGCATTAGAACAATGTTGTTTCATACGCAAAGCTAACGTTTCTAATCCTTGAATTATTTGCCATGCATTAAATGGTGATAATGGCGCTCCTAAATCTCTAAGTAAAACAACTCGAGCTCTTATAATAAATGGAATATTTGCTCCTGTTAATTTTGGAACAACGTCACCCCAAACAGCTCCCCCGTAAGAAGGATCTGGTTCATTATAAAATGGTTGTCTTTTTTTATTTGCAGTCCAATTAAAATTTCCACCATCAATAATTACACCGCCAATAGAATTTCCGTGCCCACCAATAAATTTAGTAAGAGAATGCATAACGATTGCGGCACCATGCTCTAAGGGTTTACAAATAATTGGTGACGCAGTGTTATCCATAATCAATGGTATTCCAAATTTTTTACCAATTTCCGCAACCTCTTTAATTGGAAAAATTCTAAGATAAGGATTTGGACATGTCTCTCCATAATATCCTCTTGTCTTATCATCTGTTAATTTTTCAAAATTTTTAGGATCAATTGGATCTGCAAAACGAACTTCGATGCCTTGATCTTTTAAAGTATTTTTAAATAAATTTACTGTTCCACCATATAAATCAGTGGAAGCAACAATATTATCGCCTGCTTTACATAAGTTTTGTACACAAAATGCAGACGCTGCTTGCCCTGACCCTACAGCTAGAGCTGCAACTCCGCCCTCTAAAGCTGCTACTCTTTTTTCAAGAACATCAACCGTTGGGTTCATAATTCTTGTGTAAATGTTTCCAAATTCTTTTAAGGCAAATAAATTTGCCGCATGATCAGTGTTATTAAATTGATAACTTGTTGTTTGATAAATCGGTACTGCAACTGATGTTGTTGCTGGATCGCTTCTATAATCACCGCCGTGCAATCCTATGGTTTCTGGATGTTTGCTAGATGTAGTCATTTGTTTTTAATAATTAATTTATAATTTATATAATTGTAAACTCAGTTCAATAACGCGCTGGTTGTTAAAATTTATAGTAAATGACTAGATTTAAGGAGGTTTGCAACACAATGCAGCCTTATCTGTTGTCCAAGTATAACTAAATTAACTTAAGGAAAGCCAATGAAAATACTAAGCAGAATTGTACTAGCAACTATGTTGTTAGGTGTTGTCACGCTAGCGCAAGCTGATGATGATAGAAGAAAATATGGACGAGACAATCATGAATACGAACATCATAATTGGTACAAAAATGAATCTATTGCAAAAGCCGAATATTTAAAAAGACATGAGGAGATATTCGATAGAATGGATTTAAATAAAGATAAAGTTCTAACTAGAGATGAAAGAAAAAGTTTTTGGGAATCCCAAGAAAGAAACTACAAAGATAAAAACCGAAGCGATGACAAAAGAGGTTTTTGGGAATCAGACGATAAATATAGAAAATAATTTAAGTTAAAAATTACTTTAAAATTATTTTTTTCTAAAAAGTAAAATTAAAAGTACGATAATAACGACTAATAACGCTATAATAATTAAAGACATTTAGTTATTATATCGTACTTTTAATAAGTTTTACAAATCAAAATACCTACTCTTTATTCAATTTCAATTTCAGCCTATAATTAACGTTATGAATAATTTTAACGATAGAGAAAAAGCGTTTGAAAAAAAATTTGCTAACGATCAAGAAGCTGAATTTAAAATTAGCGCAAGAAGAAATAAGCTTTTAGGTACTTGGGTTGCAGATATTTTAAAACTCAATGAGGAACAAAAGAAAAATTATATTACTGAAGTTATAAAATCAGATTTTCAAGAAGCGGGTGATCAAGACGTTTTTAAAAAAATTAAAAAAGACTTAGAAGGTAAAAATATTCAAGATACTGAGATCAGACAGAAGATGTCTGAATTTTTAGAGGCGGCCAAAAAAGAAGTATAAATACTAATAATGTATTTATATTCTAAACTTCAAAGTCTAAATAAAGATATTTCTATTTGTTTTATTGGATGTGGAAAATTTATTTCCATGTTCTTATCTCAATATAATCAATTACAAAAAATTAAAATTACAGCAATTGTTGATGTTAATATCGATAAAGCAAAATCTAATTGCAAAAATAGTGGCCTTAATCAAAAAACAATTGATCAAATTCAATTTACTAATTCTTTAGATGAGGCATTAAAAAAAGATATAGATATTTTCATTGAAGCAACGGGTGATCCTATTATTGGAACTGAACACGCGGTTAAAGTTATAAATAATAAAAAAAATATTATTATGGTGAATGTTGAAGCTGATGTTCTTTGCGGAAAATATTTATCAGATCTCGCTAAAAAAAATAATGTAATTTACAGCATGGCTTATGGAGATCAGCCTGCACTTATCATGGAACAAATTGAATGGGCAAAACTTAATGGTTTTTTAGTAGTCGGCGCTGGAAAGGGTACAAAATATCATCCAAGTTTTGAATACTCTACACCTGATACTGTTTGGAAAAATTATGGGATGACGGATGAACAGGCAAAGAAAGCTGGAATGAATCCTAAGATGTTTAATTCTTTTACAACGGGTGATAAATCTTCAATAGAAATGGCAGCTGTTGCAAATGCATCAGGCCTTAAATGTCCAAAGAACGGCTTAACTTATCCCTCAGTTGGCGTTTACGATATTGCAAATAAACTTATTCCAAAATCTGCAGGTGGAGTTTTGGATTTTGAAGGACAGGTTGAAGTTATTTCTTCAATTGATGAAAATAAAAATAATATTCCAAATGATTTAAGATGGGGTGTTTACATCGTCATTAAAGCTCAAAATGAATATTCAAAAAATTGCTTTAAAGAATATGGAATGATTACAGATAAATCTGGAAATTATTCTGCTATTTGGAGACCTTATCATTATATCGGTCTTGAACTTGCTCAATCCATGTATGTAATCGCAATAGACAAGCGCGCAACAGGCCAGACTAATTATTTTAATGCAGATGTTGTTTGCGTTGCAAAGAAAGATATTAAAATTGGCGAAGTGTTAGATGGCGAAGGTGGATTTGCTGCTCGAGGTAGATTATTTACTGCAGAAAGAAGTATTAAAGAAAAGCTTCTACCCTTGGGCCTTTCAGGTGGTGCGGTTGCTAAAAAGAATATAAATAAGGATGATCTTATCTATATGAGTGATGTTGAGATCAAATGGAATAAGGAAGTATTAAAAGCTAGAGAGTATCAAAAAAATCTAATTATCAATGGATAAGCCAAAAGAAGCATTTAAAGATGAACAATTTCTAGAAAGTCCTGAAGGTAGATCTATTAGAATTTTATCTGAATATGAGAAAGTAAAATCCTTATTTGAAATACATAAAATCGTCGACACAATCACTTTTTTTGGAAGTGCTAGATTTAAATCAAAAGAACATCAAAATAATAATTCAGAAATAGATTCTGAAAATTCAGAATATTATGAACAAGCTCGTGCCCTCGCATTTAAATTTACTACTTGGGCAAAAGAATATTCAAAGGACAGGAATCGATTTGTAGTTGCAACAGGGGGTGGTCCTGGAATTATGGAGGCTGCGAATAAAGGAGCGTTAGAAGCTGGTGGAAAAAGTATAGGACTTGGAATTAGACTTCCTGAAGAACAAAAAAATAATAATTACATAACTCCAGGTTTAAGCATGCAGTTTTATTATTTTTTTATGAGAAAATTTTTTCTAACCCAACCTACCAAAGCAACGATTATGTTTCCTGGTGGCTTTGGGACACTTGATGAGTTAACAGAAATTTTAACTTTAAAACAAACTGGTAAAACTCAACAACCCTTACCAATCGTATTAATGGGAAAAAAGTTTTGGAATACCACTCTTAATTTTAACTATTTAGTTGAAAAAAAAGTAATCGGTAAAGAAGATCTTAATTTATTTTTAATCACCGATTATGTTGATCAGGCTTTTGATTTTGCATCGTGTATTTTAAAAGAAAAGTGCTTAGATAATCCACAAGCACTCATTTAATATCCTCTTTTTAAATCTACTGATTTTGGAATTTTACTAGTTAGTCGGTAAGATTTAATATTTTTACAAACTATATCAGATGCAGTGTCTACGTCAGTATGCGCTGAAATATGCGGTAGCACTGTTATATTTTTATGTTTCCATAAAATACTTTTCTTAGGTAAAGGTTCTTGTTCAAAAACATCAAGAACTGCATGTTTAATTCTTCCAGAATTTAAATTTTTGACTAAATCTTTTGCATTAATGATTGCGCCTCTTGCAAAATTAATAATACTCGCGCCTCTTTTTAAATAAGACAAAGTTTTATGATTTAATAAATATTTAGTTTTTTTGGTTAGGGGTATTAAGCAAACTAAAATATCAGTTTGTTTAAGCATTTTTTTTAAACCTAATTCTCCTGTAAACGATTTAACTTTACTAATATTTTTCTTACCCCTGCTCCATCCACAAACATTAAAATTATTTAGAATTAATTTTGTTGCTGATGCTACGCCAAGTTCGCCCAAGCCTATAAAGCTGACAACTTTTTTTGATGGCTTTATATAATCACTCTCTTTCCACGCTCTTTTATTCTGCTGAACTTGATAAAAATGCATATCGCGGTGAAGATATAAAACCCAAGACAATACAGCTTCAGACATGGTTCTATTCATTTCAGGATCAATGAGACGAACAATTTTAACTCTCTCACCCTTGAAGCTTTCAACTAATTTTTCAACACCTACCCAAACACTTTGAATCCACTTTAAATTTAATAATTTTTTAACTTCGGTTGGATTTGGATTTGCAACAATAGCTACATCTATTTTTTTATAATCTGTTTTTTTTAAACTTGAGAATTTAACAATTCTTTCTTTTGGAAGCTTTTTCTTTAAAATTTTTAACCACTGATCGATATCAGCTTTTGGAAGCATGGATATGAATGGAACAATTGATTTCATTGGTAATATTTATTTAATATAATTGACAACAAAATAACATAAAATTAGTTTAACAGCTAAATTCATGAACTCTTTTAATAACAAACGAAATTTTTTTAGAGTAGCAAAAGACAAATCTTTATCATTTTTATTATTATTACTTGCAAGTTGTACTTCAATTCCAGTAACCAATAGAAGTGGCAAAGAAGATCAAACTATTTTTAAAAAAGACGAAACTTACATCAGGCCCTATCATCATTTACCCGATGGGACTTTTAGAAATCCTGAAGGAAGCATTGAAAGAGATGATTATGAATTTCCTTGGTATAAATTTACCAAAGATAGAATGGCAATCAAAGTTAAGGTTCCTGAAGATCATGTTATTCCAAAAGATAAAATTCTTCCAAGTTTGGCAGCCTTAGAAAATGAAGACACCATCACTTGGATTGGTCACGCAACTTTTTTAATTCGAATAGGTGGAAAAACTATAATTACAGATCCTTTCTTCTCACCCAATGCAGGTCCGCTAGCATTAGGTCCAAGACGATATATTAATCCTGCTATTAAATTATCAGAGCTTCCAAAGATAGATTTGTTGTTACTCACTCACAATCACTACGATCACTTGGATGAAGATGCTACTAAAAATTTTCCACATAAAAAAGCGAAAGTATTTTGTCCTTTAAAACTTTCCAAATTTTATAAAGATCATAGATTTAAGGATGTAAGCGAAATGGATTGGTACCAAGAAAAACAAGTAGATGATTTAAAAATAACTTTTCTTCCTGCAATCCACTGGTCAAAAAGAGAATTATTAGATCGCAACAGAACTTTATGGGGAAGTTATTTAATTGAATATCAAAGAAAGAAAATTTTATTCTGCTGCGATACTGCAACGGGAGATGTTTATAAAAAATTAGGAAGAGAATATGGTCCAATCGATATTGCCTTTATAAATATTGGATCCTATGAGCCTGTAGAAATTATGAAATATTCCCATGCAAATCCTGCTGAAGCTTTGGAAATTGGTAGAAATTTAAGGGCTAGAAAAGTAATAGGCACCCATTGGGGTACTATCTTGATGTCTTTAGAAGACCCATTTGAACCACCTACTAAATTCATAGCTAGTGCTAAAAATTTTAGTTATCAAGAAAAAGACGCTGTGCTTTTTAAAATCGGCGAAACTAAAACAATTAATCAAATTTTAAGCTAAAATTTGAAAGTAATTTAATAAATTTCAAGTAAAAGTAACTTCCATGAGTTTAAAAAACTTCTTCGATTTTAACTTTCAAACTTTAAGAGAGTTTTTATTAGCAGATCTAAAAATTGAAGAAAAAAAAACATCTATGCGTGCAAAACAGCTTTGGCAGGCTGTTTATAAAAAAGGATTAGAAGAGTTAAATCACTTAACAACTTTGCCTGTAGAACTAAGAGATGAGTTAATTTCTAAAATAACATTAAAAAAGCCTAAAATTGCAGATACACAAACATCAGAAGACGGAACTATAAAATGGTTAATTGAGTTATTAGATGGCAATAAAGTTGAGTGCGTTTTTATTCCAGAAAAAACTCGAGGGACGCTTTGTATTTCATCGCAAGTCGGTTGCGCATTAAACTGTAGATTTTGTCATACTGGAACCCAACGACTTGTAAAAAATTTAGATTTTTCTGAAATCGTTAATCAAGTAATGATTGCAAAAGAACAATTGGACGATTGGAAAGAGCAAAAAATAATTACTAATATTGTTTTAATGGGAATGGGTGAACCTTTTTACAACTATGACAATGTTAAAACTGCAGTTGAAATCTTAAGAGATAAAGACGGTCTAAATTATGGACCAAAGAAAATAACCGTCTCAACGGCTGGAATTGCAGATAAAATTCCACTAGCTGCAAAAGAAATTGGAACTTATTTAGCATTATCATTACATGCGCCAACAGATGAACTTAGAGAATTAATAATGCCTATTAATAAAAAATTTAAGATTAAAGATCTTATCGAGCAATGCAAATATTATGCTGAAACCGTTAATGAAAAGATTACTTTAGAGTACGTTATGTTAAGAGGTATTAACGATAGTAAAGAATGCGCAAACCAACTTACAAAAATAATGGCGCAGTTTCCTTGTAAGGTTAATTTAATCGAATTTAATCCTTGGCCTGGGGTTAATTATTTGCCTACAGAAAGAGAAGATATGGAAAGTTTTTCTAAAATCATTCAAGATGCTGGTTATATTTCAACGATTAGAAGATCTAGAGGGCAAGATATTTTAGGCGCCTGTGGTCAGCTTAGAACTGAAAGTGAAAGAAAAAAACTTAATTAAGAAATTTATAAATGTTGAAAAAAAGATTTTTTTTATCTTTAGCACTAAAAAATAAATTATTATACAAAATATATCTATATTACAATTTATATATTCGTAATTTTAAATATATTTTTCAAAAAAGTTACTCTCAATTTAATGATGATATTTTTATTAAAAATTTTTTCAAAAACAAAACGGTAGGCACTTACGTCGATATTGGCTGTCATCATCCTTTTAAGCTTAACAATACTTACCTTCTTTACAAAAAAGGTTGGAATGGACTAAATATTGATTTAATGAAAATCAATATTGATTTATTTAACATTTGGAGACCGGGAGACAAAAATATCTGTTCTGCAGTCTCTAATAAAAATAAAATTTCATCAGTTTATATTCCAAATAATAATATTCTTAGTACAGAAATCTCTATTCAAAAAAGTTATGCCAATACCGTAAAAAGACATCATAAAAATTCATTTATAAAAAAAAAAATTTTAATTTCAACTTTTGAAAATATTATAAAAAATTACAAAGTTGATTTAGAAAAATTTGATTTCTTGAAGATAGATATCGAGGGTGAGGACTACAAAGTTTTGAAAAATATTAATTTGAAGAAGTATAAACCGACATTGGTCTGCATAGAAGATGGGATAGAAAAAAAAGAAAATATAAAAAAAATTAGTAAATATTTAAAATCTATAAAATATAAATTAATTTTTAGAAGCCCTGTAAATTTATTTTATCAAAAATTGGATAAAAAAAATAAAGCCTAATTATCTTGGTCTTTTTCTAAAGTTTCTTCGATTTCTTTTTGATCATCTAAAGAAATTACCATTTCTTCAGCTTGATCCTCTTTAGCTACAAAATCTTCTCCATCTGCTATTGCATCTGGATCAATCTCTTTTTTTGGTGCGACTGGTTTTACTGCAGCCATTTTTGCAAATTTATCTTCGTATGTTTGAGTTTTTCCACAAGGACAAACGATTGGATTCTTATTGAAATCGTAAAATTTTTTACTGCACTCACAAAGTCTTTTAGTTCCCCAGTTTTTTTTATCCAATGTAGCCTCTTAATATTGTTAAATTTGTCGATTAATTTTTGCTTGTATATAAAGTTTAATGTAATTATCAACTTAATAAAAAATCAGCAAAATGGATAAAAAATTGCCAAAATTTATAGGAACTATCAATATCCCTGGCGATAAGTCCATTTCACATCGAGCACTCATCATCGGATCACAAGCGACGGGTATTGTAAAAGTTTCAAATCTTCTAGAATCTGCAGACGTATTTAGCACAATGAATGCCCTTAGAAAATTTGGTGTGCATATAACTAAACGAGGCAAAGATTATCATGTTTACGGTTTAGTGGTTGGTGGACTTAGAGAATATAACGGTATCATCAATTGCGGAAATAGTGGAACCACAGCAAGATTAATGATGGGACTACTTTCAACATATCCAATTACAATAAATTTTATAGGAGACAAATCTCTATCCAAACGTCCAATGGCGAGAGTAATAAATTTACTTAGAGAATTTGGGGCAAATGCATTGCCGGAAAATAAAAATACAATGCCATTTAAATTTCTAGGCTCTTATGTTGGTCTGCAGAATGATCAAAAATTAAATGTTCCAAGTGCACAATTAAAATCAGCCTGGTGTTTAGCTGCATTAAATACAAAAGGAATTTCAACATTGGAAGAGCGATTTGAAACGCGTGATCATACTGAGATTATGCTTAAATATCTAAATGCTAATATTAAAGTTAAAAAATCTAAGAATAAAAAGATCATCTCTATATTTGGAAAAACTCCAATTGATGCAAAAGATATCTCTGTGCCAGGCGATATTTCATCTGCAGCTTTCATGATTATTCTTGCTCTTATTTCTAAAAATTCAACAGTAACGATTAAAAATGTTTTATTAAATCCAACACGTACTGGAATTTTAGATGTACTTAAAAAAATGAAAGCTAAGATTACAATAAAAAATAAAAAAACTATTTGCGGTGAAATAGTTGGAGATATTGAGGCAAAAAGTTCTAATCTAAAAGCAACTGTAGTTTCTGAAAAGATCGCGCCCCGTTTAATTGATGAATACCCTATCCTTTTCATTGCCGCTTGTTTTGCAAAAGGGACTTCTAACTTTAAAGGAATAGAAGAGCTTCGCGTAAAAGAATCCGATCGAATTAAGTCTATGGAAGATGGGCTAAAACCTTTAGGTGTTAAAATTAGCTCAACCAAAAGTTCGGCAAAAATTACAGGTACAAATTCTTTTAAATTAAATAAACAAATTAAAATTGATGCTAAGGGCGATCACCGAATTGCAATGTCATTCTATGTGCTTTCTCAAGTTTTAAATAAATCATTCAAGATTAAAGACTTTAATTATGTAAAAACTAGTTTTCCAAGTTTTGCTAAAACAATTAACCAACTTAAAAAAAATTGAAAAAAAAAGTAAATAAATTACGAGTTGCAATTGATGGACCAGCGGCTTCTGGCAAAAATACTTTAGCTAAGCAAATTGCAAAAAAGTACAAACTTCTGCATTTAGATTCTGGAAAACTTTACAGATACTTTGCCTTACAAGTTCATCAAAGCAAAGATCAAAAGGTTAATTATATAAAACTAAAGCAAGCTTTGAAAAAATTAACTTTAAAAAAACTAACCGATAAAAGACTTGCAACTGAACCTGTTACCAAAATTGCATCCATCATCTCAAAGAAGATAAGAATAAGACAAATGTTAAAAAATGTTCAGCATGATCTTGCTTATAATCCGCCAAAGAAATTTAAAGGCTCCGTTCTTGATGGACGTGACATCGGGACTGTTATTATGCCTGATGCCCATGTGAAAGTTTATCTAACGGCCAGCTTAAATGTAAGAGCGGTGCGCAGATATAAAGAGTACAAAAAAATGGGGATTAAGACGACCTTAAGCAAAGTTAAAAGCGATATAAAGAACAGAGATTATGAAGACACACATCGTAAGATTTCCAGCTTAAAACCAGCAAAAGATGCTGTATTGCTAGATAGTTCTTTTTATAATACAAAAGCCGCCTTCGCCAAAATAGACGAAGTGATAAGGAATGAAATTAAACTACTGAATGCGACAAAACATAAAAGCCTATAACAACGACTCATCGAGTAACGAATTCGCAGCTTTACTTCAACAAGATCTAGATAAAAGAGTTACAAAAGAAAGTTCATTAGTTGATGCAATTGTAACCAAAATTGAAGACAAAATTGTTTTATGCGACATAGGACTTAAGAGCGAAGCGACAATTAATAAGAGTGAGTTAACAAGTGAAGAAATTGAAACTTTAAAAGTTGGCGATAAGTTAGAATTATTTATAGAACGTCTTGAAAGCAAACACGGAGAAGTAATTGCCTCACGTGAAAAAGCGAAACGAGTTAAATCCTGGAACAGAATTCAAAAAGCATTTGACGATCAAACAAAAGTAACAGGAACTATTAAGAGCAGTGTTAAAGGTGGATTTGCTTGTGAGATATTTGGAATTCAAGCATTTGTGCCATCATCTCAACTTGCAGATGCGCCAATTAGAAATCCAAACGACTTTATTAACAAACCATTAGAATTTTTAATTATCAAAATTGACAACATTAGAATGAACGTGATTGCATCACGAAGAGTTTTATTAGAAGAGTCTAAAAACGTTAGCAAAGATGAAATTCTTGCAAAATTTAAAGTTGGCGATATCATTAAAGGAAAAATTAAAGCAATCCAATCATATGGTGCGTTCGTATCCGTTGAATCTTTGGACTGTTTACTACACACATCTGAAATCTCTCACCTTAGAGTTTCAGCCCCTGAAGAAATTTTTACAATCGGTGAAGAAGTAACTGCGCAAATTCTTGAAATTGATAATACGCAAAAAAGAATGTCACTTTCAATTAAAGCAATGTCGCCTGATCCATACATTGGAATTGAAAACAAATATAAAGTGGGTGAAGTTTATGAAGTTAAAATTTCTAAATTAACTGACTTTGGTGCATTCGCAGAATTAGATGCAGGTATTGCAGGATTAATTCACACATCTGAAATTAAACACTTAAACAAAAACGTAAATCCTAGAACAGTATTTAAGGTGGGTGATGTTGTTAAAGTTAAATTAAAAGAATTAGATTTAGAAAAAAAGAAACTTGTTCTTTCTTATAAAGATACACAAGAAAACCCAATTGAAGATTTCAAAAAACGTTATCCAATTAATAGTATTTTAGATGCAAAAATCGTAAACAAAAAAGAATTTGGACTATTTTTAAACACTGGAGATTCTGAGATTGATATCTTCATTCACTATAAACAATTAGATTATTCTGAAAGTTCAGATGCTTTAAATAATTATAAAAAAGGCGACACTGTTAAATTTAAAATCATCGACATTAAGGATGACAAAGTAAACGGATCAGTTAGAGCTCTATTAGAAGATCCATTTGATGTATTCAAAGGTAAGAGACAAGGTGATGTTGTAACTGCAAAAGTTGCAGAAATTTTAGATAATTATATTAGAGTAAATGTGGGTAAGAAACGTTTCCCAGTAATTATAAGAAAAGCAGAAATTGCAGTTGAAAAAGCAGATCAAAGAACAAATAGATTTGCAGTGGGTGATGCATTAGATGCGATGATTGTTCTTTTAGATGAGAAAGAAAGAAAAGTAGAGTTGTCGGTTAAAAAATTAGAAGAGAAACAAACTAAAGAGACGATTAAGAAATATAAAAACGTCGACAGCGGTGCAAGTTTGGCAGATATCTTAGGCCCTGCTATGCTATCTGAGAAAAAGCCTAAAAAGTCTAAAAAAGATAAAAAAGAAGAGTAATCCCTGCAACTACAAAAAGATTGTAAGTTCAATCACTTATCCTTAAAATTAGGATAATGAAAAGATCAACTTTAATTCATGATCTGGCAATCCGATATAAGTATTTAAATCACGAACAAGTTGAGCGAATGGTCGAATTGGCGTTCAAACATTTAGCAAATGCATTAGCAGAAGATAAAAGAATTGAAATTAGAGGCATTGGCACGTGGCATGTTAAAACGAGGGAACCAAGACTAGCCAGAAATCCAAGAACAGGTGAGAAAGTTCAGGTGGGGATAAAGAAAAATATCGCATTTAGAATGGCAAAGGATTTAAAATTTAGAATTAACTCTAATACATCTCCAGCAGAAGTAGATAAAAAAATTGAGATGATGTACGACAACAAGAAAAAATGAAGAAACAACCTATCTTTGTTGCAGTAGACACCAACAACATTAAACGCGCAACGCAAATTGTAAATGCCACGAATAAATATATTTATGGTGTTAAATTTGGACTTGAGTTCTTCTGCTCAAAAGGAGGTCGAGAAACTATTAAAAAATTTAAAAATAAAAATGTTAAAATATTTCTAGATTTAAAATTAAAAGATATTCCAAATACAGTTTACAAAGCAATTAAAAGTTTAAAAGATGTTAACCCTGATTATTTAACTATTCATGCAAGTGGCGGTCTTGAGATGATGAAGGCTGCAAAAAAAGCACAAAGCGAGACAAATAAAAAATTAAAAATATTAGCCGTTACTATTTTAACATCACTTACAAACAAAGATTTAAAACAAATAGGATCAAACTCAAGTGTTGAAACTCAAGTACAAAAACTTGCGCAAACTGCAAAACTTGCAAAAATTCATGGAATTGTTTGTTCAGCTCACGAGATAAAAAAAGTTAGAAAAGTTTCAAAGAATTTTGAAATTGTTGTACCTGGAATTAGACTAACCAATAAAGTTCAAGATCAGAAAAGAGTGATGTCACCAAAACAAGCATTAAAACTTGGTGCAACGCACCTTGTCATTGGTAGAGACATCACTAAAGGAAATCCTAAAACTAATATCAAAAAAGTTTTAAACGCTTTAATTTAAATGCACCCAAAAGTTAAGATTTGCGGCATGAAGAATGCTGAAACCATAAAGACTGCAATTGATCATAAAGTAGACTTTTTAGGTTTCGTATTTTATCCAGACTCCCCAAGAAACTTAACGCCGAAACAAGCAGCAAAACTTACAAAGAATATTCCAAATCACATCGGTAGAGTTGCAGTGTTAGTAAATGAGACAGACCAATTTATAGAATATATTAAAAATGATTTTGACTACTTTCAATTGCACGGCAATGAAGATGTAAAAAGAATTAAAGAGATAAGACAAAAATTTAATAAAAAAATTATCAAAGTAATAAAAGTTACAAATGAAGATAGTGCAAAAACTTATAGTCAATACGGCGACGAGGTAGATATGTTTTTATTTGATAGTCCTGCTATGGAAAAGAGCGCCAAATTTGATTGGCAAATTCTACCAAAACTTAAAATAACAAAACCTTATTTAGTAGCTGGATCTATAAATATTAATAATGTGGATGAGGTTTTAAAGTACAATCCATATGGTATTGATATATCTGGAGGCGTAGAAAGTAGGCCTGGCCTTAAAACTAATGAAAAAATTATAGAATTTTTAGACAAAGTTAAATCATGATTAGAATACAAAAAGGTAAACCCATCATCGATCAGCACGACAAAAACTATTTATATGCTGGTAAATTTGGCGGTAACTTTGTTCCTGAAACGCTTAAAAAACCCATCGACGACCTTACAAAACTTTTTAATAAATTAAGAAGAGATAAGAAATTTATAAAAGAAAGAGACTATTATTTTAAAAACTACGCAGGCACTCCTACCTCATTCATAAAACTTTATAATTTATCTCACCAATTAGGTGGTGCGCAGATTTATGCAAAAGTTGTCAGCGAAGCAAACGGCGGAGCGCACAAAATTTATAATGCAATCGTCCATGCTCTTATTTGTAAGCACGCTGGTAAAAAATATATCATTGGCGATACAGGCGCAGGGTATGCTGGAAAAATGTTATCGATGGCTGCTAAAAAGTTTGGACTTAAATGTAAAATATTTATGGGTACCAAAGATATGGCAAGGCAAAAACCAAATTGTGATGCCATCCGTGCAAATGGTGCAGAAATTATACCTGTAGATTCTGGCAGCAAAACATTAGTGGATGCAGTTTCAGAATGTATGCGTTACTGGGTCTCAAATTGTGATACAACGCATATGTGTGTTGGTTCTACAGTAGGACCCAATATATTCGTTAAAATTTGTGCATGGAGTACAGCGCAAATTTCAAGGGAACTTATTGTTCAAATAAAAAAAGAATTTGGAAAAATTCCAAAGAAATTAAAATTAATTAATTGTGTGGGCGGCGGATCTTCTGCGATTGGATTTTGGAATTCATTTATGGATTATAGTAAATCTCAAGTTGAGTTTATTGGTGTTGAAGCTGGTGGACCTAAAAATAGTAAACTGCATGCTGCACCACTTACAAATAAATCTAAAATTGGAATTTTGCATGGAGCTGCACAATATGTAGTGCAAGATAAAGAAGGACAAATTAGTGAAACTGAATCCATAAGCGCAGGGTTAGATTATCCAGGCGTATCCCCTCTTCATTGCTTTTTAAAAGATGCAAAAAGAGCAAGATACATTTCTACCTCAGATGAAGACGCGTTAGCTGCTTACAAATTAGTTGCGAGTATGGAAAAAATTAGACCATCACTTGAACCATCTCATGCATTTGCAACAGCTATAAAACTTGCACCAAAATTAAGCAAAGACACAATCATCGTTGTAAATTCATGTGGTGATGCAAAAAAAGATGAATCAATTTTAGTAAAACGACTTGGTAAAAATCATGATTAATGAAAATATCACACTTGCATTTGAAAATTGTAAATTAGAAAAAAGACCAGCTTTGCTTACTTATATTGTTGCAGGAGACAGCAACAAGAAGATGACTTTAGATATTCTAAAATCAATTTCTCCATTTGTTGATATTTGCGAAATTGGAATACCTCACAACACCCCAATTGCAGATGGTACACAAATTCAAAACAGTTCTTATCGCGCTTTAAAAAATGGTTTTAAATTAAACGATGTATTTGAAATTGTTAAAAATTTTAAAAAAACTGAACATACAAAGCCAACTATTCTCATGGGCTACTATAATCAAATCTTACAATACGGTGAAAATAAATTCTTAAATAAGTGTAAAAACATAGGTGTAGATGGGCTTATTGTGGTGGATCTGCCATTTCCAGAAAACAAAGAATTTGCAGATAAATGCAAAAAAAATCACATCACTTTTGTCCAGCTGATTGCACCAACAACATCGGATGAACGAATGAAGCAGATTATAAAAAACTCACACGACATGATCTATTACATCTCCATGTTATCAACGACGGGTGGAAAATTAAAAGTAAGCCCAAAATTAATATTAAAAAATTACTCAAAAATTAAAAGAATTAACAAAAATAAAAACATTGTTATTGGCTTTGGTATAACTGAAAAAACTATTAAATCTTTAAGATCGGCTGATGGTTTAGTGGTAGGTAGTCAATTATGTAAAGGAATTACTGACTCATTGAAGGCTAAGAAGAGCCCTGTAAAAACACTTAGCAAAATAGTAAAAGCATTAAAATCTAAAATACAATGAACTGGATTACAGAAAAATTTAAACGGATTAAACCAAAAATTAAAAATTTATTCCGTGTAAAAATTGGACCTGAAGGAAAGTTATGGGAGAACTGTTCTTGTGGTGCCGTTTTGTATAAGCAAGATTTAAAAGAAAATTTATTCGTTTGTAACAAATGTAACAACCATCACCGCATCGATCCCAAAGAAAGATTTCAAATTTTATTTGATGAAGGACAATATCAAGAAATATCACCGATGCTTCCAGCGATCGATGATCCACTTCTTTTTACAGATTCAAAAAGTTATGGAATGAGATTAAGAACAGCGCGCGAAGAAACAGGTCAACATGACTCAGTGGTACTTGCAACGGGAAAAGTAAATAATATTTATATAGTTGCAGGTGCAATGAACTTTAATTTTATGGGAGGTTCTGTTGGACGTGCTGCAGGAGAAGCCTTTGTTGCAGGTGCTGAATTTGCTTATTCAAATAAACTTGCCTACGTTTTCTTTTCAACAAGTGGTGGAATGAGAATGCAAGAATCTAATTTTTCATTAATGCAAATGCCAAGAATGATTGCAGCTATCAATTCATTAAAACAAGAAAAACTTCCATTCATTTCAGTTTGTCTAGATCCAACAACTGGTGGGACGACAGCATCCATTGCGCTACTTGGAGACATTAATATTGCAGAACCAAAAGCACTGATTGCATTTGCAGGTGCTAGAGTTATTAAAGAAACGGTTAGAGAAGAACTTCCACCAGAGTTTCAGACAGCTGAATATTTACAAGAGAAAGGACAAATTGATTTAGTGATTCAAAGAAAAGATTTACCAAAAGTCATAAGTACTTTAATATCTCAGCTTACTAATAAAAATAAGACTTTCATCAGTGACTCAAATGCCATCAGCGATCAACAACAAAGTCCTCTTGGATCAATTACTCAGCCTACACCCTAAAAAAATAGATCTATCCTTAAATAGAATAAAAATTCTTCTTCAAAAACTTAATAACCCACAAGACAAACTAAAAAACGTTATCAATTGTGTTGGTACCAAAGGCAAAGGTTCAACTTGTGCATTCTTAAAATCTATTCTTGAGCATCATGGAAAGTCCGTGAACATGTATGTCTCTCCGCATCTGCAAAGATTTAACGAGCGGATCATCTTAAAAGATAAAGAAATTAGCGATGAATTACTCAATGAAGTCTTAAAACAAACAATGGGAACCATTCAAAAAAACAACTTATCTTTAACCTTTTTTGAGGCAACAACCTCTGCAACATACCTTGCCTTTCAAAAAAATCCTGCAGATTACACAATATTAGAGTGCGGTCTTGGTGGACGATTAGATACCACAGCAGTTGTTAATAACCCCATTGCGCAAATTATAACCCCAATCAGTTATGATCACATGGAATTTTTAGGAGATACGTTAGAGAAAATTACAGCCGAAAAATGTGGAATATTAAAAAAAGACACGCAAATCATAGTTTCAAAACAATCATCACAAGTTCTAAAACAAATTGATAAAGAAATAGAAAAGAATAGTTCGCCAAGATTTATATTTGGTGAAGATTTTCAGGTAAGTAAAGAAAATGGCAGATTTATATATCAAGATGATCAATCTTTATTTGATTTAGATATGCCAAGTCTACAAGGCGATCATCAGCTTATTAATGCTGGAACTGCAATTGCAGCAGCACAAAAGATTTTAAAAAAATTAGATGCTAAAAAAGTAAATCAAGCATTAAAGAATACAAAGCACCGAGCAAGATTAGAGAAAATTACCAAAGGAAAATTACTAGAATACATTAATCCAAACAATCAACTTTATCTAGATGGCGCACACAATGAAGCTGCAGCGGACGCGGTGCAGAAATTTCTTGAAACTATAAAAAATAAAAAGATTTATATGATCCTTGGAATGTTAAATACAAAAGATCCAAAAGTTTTTCTAAAACATTTCTCATCAATAATCACAGCTCTCAAGACAATATCAATTCCAAATCAGGATAATTCTCAAGATCCAAAAGTTTTGGCAAAGGTTGCAAATGAATTTGGCATTAAAGCAAATATAGCAAAAGGAATAACAGAAGCGCTTCATGAGATTGCAAATGAAGATCCAAACGCGATCATCATTATTACAGGATCATTGTACTTAATGGGTGAAGTTTTAAATCTTAATTAGATCTTAGATAAAATCCAATCTTTGATTTGTTGCTTTGAAGATGCACCAACTTTAGTGTCCACTACTTTGCCACCTTTAAACAACAACATAGTCGGGATACCGCGTACTCCAAATTTTGTTGGAGTGTTTGGCTCGTCATCAATGTTATGACTCCCAAATAAAACTTTATCTTTCAACTCATCTGATAACTCTTCAAGTAAAGGACTAATCATTTTACATGGCCCACACCATTCTGCTGTGAAACGTTGTACAAAAGGTTTGTCGCTTTTTAAAACGACTTGGTCAAAATTTTCATCTGTTGTTTTAATTGTTGCCATAGAATCTCTAAAGGTTGTTATAAATTAAGAATAGTAATCATTGATAAATTGTCAACTAAGCACTCTCATATTTTATTTGAATTTCCTCAATATATTCACTCAAAGCATCAAGCATTCCTAAAGTTTTTTCATCCTTAAGCTCATCATATTTAACTCGTAAATCATCAATATCTTTAAAAGCTTTAGGAACTGTATTCCACTTCTCATCGTTAGTTGAAAGAATTTGTCCTGCAATAGCAC
>Ga0247837_1002184_pt1 | contig 37875 bp, 30 predicted proteins | sample LaCtaG_2_FD_187115 | JGI IMG/M metagenome (GOLD analysis project Ga0247837, IMG submission 187115) | Freshwater microbial communities from meromictic Lake La Cruz, Castile-La Mancha, Spain - LaCruzMarch2015_14.5m | ecosystem: Environmental > Aquatic > Freshwater > Lake | place: Spain: Castile-La...
AGATATATACTGCCAAGATGAATTTAACAATTGGGTTAAGTTAAGAAATCTCATAAAAAAAGAACTAGCTCTAAAGCCTGAAATCACGGTAAAATTATACCAAAGACATTAACCTGAAAAAAAACTCTTTAAACTAGAAAAAACGGTAGATTCACATAGTAGATTAAACTGTCTTTTTAGCTTAAAGGCTCAGCAAGCAATTTTCTATCGTTGCAGTACAACTTTTTAAGGTTTAAAAATTAATAGGAATTATTATCTATGGCCACGGCCACATTAAAATTATTTTTTGCATTAGCTATTTTTATCATCATCTTAATAGCTGGATGGTTTCCTTTTAAAAGGAGATTTGGAAATGCGCATGTTGACCTACCGATCGGTGAAACTTTAGCCACTGGAGTTTTTTTAGGCGCGGGGTTATTGCATATGCTACCTGAATCAAATGATATATTTATTAAAATGGGGTATGAATACCCATTTGCCTTTATTATTACTGGCATAGTTTTTTTATTATTTCTTTGGTTTGAACATTTAGGAAAAGAGCTTTATCATCACCAGGACCGCTCTCACCCAGCATTCGCTCTTCTTGCTTGGTTAATGCTATCAATTCACTCTCTTGTTTTAGGGGCGGCCTTAGGATTTAGCAGCGATTATCCTTTAGTAATAATGTTATTTTTAGCTATTATCACCCATAAATGGGCTGAAAGTTTTGCCATTGCTATACAACTTAATAAAAGCTCTTTAAGCAGATCAAAATCAATCGGTTTTTTTATTGCTTTTGCAATTATGTCACCATTAGGGATATTCATTGGCTACTACTTTGGCCAAGGAATAGAAACAAAATCTCTTTTTGACCCAATATTAGTAGCAACTTCTGCAGGCACATTTCTTTACCTAGGCACATTACACGGCCTTGAACGCTGCGTCATGGTTGAAAGATGCTGCAATTTACGTGACTTTAGTTTTGTAATAATAGGTTTCTTGTTAATGGCTGCAGTAGCAGCTTATGTTTAGGAAATTGAGATAACTATCCCAAACACCACCTAAATTTCAACATGCATTTTAAGAATAATAAGAAGCAAGATTTATTACTAAGTAATTATGATTATATGTTTTAGGCATACCAAAATTTTGTGAGATTGTTTTAAATTTTTACAATATAGCCTATTAAGTTAGTATTAATTCACTTCAGCAAGCCAATGTAATATTCGGCCTATTAAATTTTATTAATAAAATAATTGTATACTAAATCAACCTTTTCCGGCTCATCAAAAAATTCTAAGACTACAGGTAATTCAAAATGAATATCAAGAAAATACGCCTATCTTATTTTACAACTACCGCCATAAAAAAATGAGCAATTAAAACAGCAAAAAACGAGCAACTGCTCCTATTGCTCCTCCACTTGCCTCTGCAAAAATTGCAGATAACGTCTGCTACCTAACTATACCGCGGGTTGATTGATTTAGAATATCAATCATTGGTAAAATCTCAGGGCAAGTAGCTTGTAATAATTCCAACTCTACAATTGCTTGTTGAACTGTTAAACCCTTACGAAAAACAACTTTATAAGCTCGTCTTAAGCAATCAATTACCTCAGATGAAAAACCACGCCGTCTAAGACCAACAGTATTTATTCCACAAGCAGTTGTATCATGGCCTGCTATCATTATATATGGTAAAACATCTTTAGTAACATAAGTTGCACGTGCAATAAAGGCATAGGCACCAACGTAACAAAACTGATGAACAGCAGCATAAGCGCCAATATTTACGTAATCATTAATAACAGCATGCCCCGCAATTGCCGAATAGCTTACCATAACTACATGATTTCCAACTTTAGCATCATGACCAACATGAGAATAAGCCATAAAAAAATTATCATTACCTATACTGGTAAATCCACCACCCTTTACAGTTCCACGGCTTATCATGCAAAATTCACGTATAATATTATTATCACCAATCTCTAATTTGGTAGGCTCATTATGATAAGTAATATCTTGAGGCTCATCACCAACTGAAGCGAATTGAAATATTTTATTATTCTTTCCAATTGTAGTAGGTCCTTGAATAACAACATGAGGACCTACCCAAGTTCCTTCACCAATATCAACATCAGCCCCAATTATTGTTCCATGACCTATTGACACACCTTTAGCTATTTTAGCTGATGGATGAATTATCGCGTGTTCAGATATCATCAATTTTATATTCCTTTACTACACTCATTAAATCGGCAGAACAAGCAAGTTTATCATCAACAAATGCCTCGGCATGCATACGCCAAAAATCTTTCTTTTGTGATGATAACTTAACTTCAAGTCTTAATTTATCTCCAGGTATAACAATTTGCTTAAAACGAGCATTATCAATACCTGCAAAAAAATATAATGACTTATAACCTTCTTTTGTAACACGTGATAACGTAGACAGAATTACACCAGCCTGTGCCAATGCTTCTATCATCAAAACACCAGGCATAATTGGGTTACCAGGAAAGTGCCCCATAAAGAATGGCTCATTCATAGTTACGTTCTTATAACCCACTAAATATTCAAATTCCTTATAGTCAGTTACCCTATCAACCAAAATAAAAGGATATCTATGTGGTATCAAGTCTAGTATTTTATTAATATCCACGGAGGAAATCATGGTCTATTCTCACTTAAGTTTGTCACTATTAGAATTTTATATTATGAATTGATAACTAATTAATTAAAATAATTTGTATATAATTAATAATATTTATTCTTGGCTTAAAGTTAGCTTTTTACAAAAACTTCAAACCCACTTTTTTTAAGTGGGCTTGAACAATATTTGAATAAATATAAAGACTAGTTAATTTCTTTCATTACTTGAGCAGTAACATCTAATTTGTCTGAACTGAAAGGAGCTGCATCTTTCTGAAGAACAACATCAAATTTATCAGATTCTGCTACTTTTGCAATTGCACTACGAATTTTATTGTAAAATTTTTCCATAGCTTCATTGTGAGCGGTACTTAGCTCTTGTTGATATTGCTGACCTTCACGTTCAAATTGTTGCTGTGTAGTAACAATTTTCTTTTCTAAATCTTTCTTTTGTGTTGGATTTAATACAGCACTATCTCTTTTGAAAGTTTCCATGTCTTTCTTCAAACCTTCTTCCATCGCTACAAGTTTATCACGACGTGGCTTGAATTCTTTTTCCAATTTTTCTTGTATCTCTTTCATTTGCGTAGCAGTTTGCATGATTTTCTGTAAATCAACCACGCCAATTTTTACTGAATCTGCAGATGCACATACGCTACCTAAAGCAAATATTAACGCAATTATAACGCCACCGAATCGCTTCATTATCTCACTCCCAAATTTAAAAAACATTTTAACTAAAACACTCTCGAAGTAACCTAACGCTTACACGTACTACAGCCAGAACAAAAAAGCTGTTTATCAAACAAAATTACAATAAAACAGCAACTGTAATTTGATTGGCTAGAAATAATATCACAATTAATTTTGGGTTGCGATAACTCTTTATCGTATTGTATACGAATATAATTTCTTTAAAAACTTGATGACAGACTGAATTGAAACATCTGCTCTCTATCAGTTGGCTCTTTATTGATTGCCTTAGCCAAACTAAATGCCAACGGGCCAAAAGGCGAGCGCCACTCTAATGATATACCACCAGAAAATCTAATTGCTCCTGCAAGAGTACCAGCCAAAGCTATAGGTGTACCTGCGGCATAAACATTACCGGCATCAACAAACGCCATAGTACGGAAATTTTCACGACTTAAAGGATAAGGGAAAATAATGCCTGAGCTACCATTAAGCAGTAAATTACCACCCATTGCATTACCATTATTATCCTGTGGCCCTAAAGAGTAACTCTCAAATCCGCGAACTTGTCCAGGTTGTGCTATACCACCTGCATAATAGTTTTCATAAAAAGGCAAACCTTTTCCATCAAACATAGTACCATAACTTACATTGCCTAGAATTGTAAAAATAAATCCACGATATAATGGATAATACAGGCGTGATTGATATGAAGTTTTATAGTAATTGAATGATCCTGAGCTTGCAGGAACAGCAATCATAACACCAGCTTGCTGATTAATACCTTTTGTAGGATATGGCAATTGGTCATAGCTATTACGGTTCCACCCACCACTAAACCTAATTTGGTTAAAATCACGCCCATATAAATTAACGAAATTTTGAATTTGTTGAACAATACCTGCTGAAATTATTCTTAAACCCTGATATCCATAACCAAATTGCAAACTACTTTTTTCTGAAAGCAATAATGAATAGTTAACATCACCACCAAAACGATCGGAATTATATGAGCTAACATCAAGATTCCTTGGATCTACATGTTGAAAATATACATTAAGTCCACGACCAACACCTGTCTTACTATAAAAGGGATTAAAATAATTAAAATTATAGTTTTGACCAAAATAACTAGCATCAAATCCAAAACCCAAAGTACGACCAGTACCCATAAAGTTATATTGATTAAAGGCCGCATTCAATTGTGGTCCAGTTGTACCATATCCTACTGATGCACTTGCTTCAGCAGAAGGCGACTCTTCTACCTGAACATCGAGATCTACTTGATTATTTGTTCCTGGAACTGGATTTGTTTTTACATCAATATTTTTCAAATAATTTAAAAGTCTTAAGTGCCTTTCAGACTCTTTTATATTATGTAAGGATAATAACGAACCTTCATCTTGGCGAATAACGTTACGTAAAACATAGTCGGCTGTTTTAGTATTCCCATGGAAATTAATTCTACGCACATAAACATGACGGCCAGGCTCAACCATAAATGTAATAAATACGGTCTTTGAAACTTCATCTATACGTGGATCAGCATTAACTGCTGGGAATCCAAACCCAACATCACCAAGTGCTAGGCCTATATCAGAAATAGTTGCTGTAACTTTCTTTCTAGAAAAAACCTCGCCCTTTTTTACCTGAACCAATGATTCTAGTTGTTCTTTTGGTAATACTGTTTTACCTGAAATTGCAAAACCTGAAAACTTATATTGCGGGCCTTCTTCAATATGAATATTAATAAATACGTCTTTTCTATCAGGTGCTAGCAATACTTGAGATGAAATAATACGAAATTTTAAATATCCCCTATCTAAGTAGAAAGATCTTAAAGCCTCTAGGGATGCATCCATAGCAGCCTTAGAATATTGGTCTTTTTTCGTGAAATAGGTAAAAATACCTCTAGGGGCTAGAACCAACTCTGTTCTTAATTCATTTTTAGAAAAGTCGTGATTACCTAAAATCTTTATTTCTTTAATCCGTGAAACTCGTCCTTCAGAAATAGTAATAGTTACGGCGACTCGATTTTCAGTAAGCTGGGTTACCTTAGCTTCAATACGAGCATTATACTTTCCTTGACCATTATATGCTTGTTTTAATTCTTTCTCGAGACGTTCCAAAGCTGCGCGCTGAAAAACACGACCTTTAACTAGATCAAGCTCCTTTAGAATTTCTTTCATTTTATCGCTTGGAATTTCTTTATTACCAGCCACTGTTATTGAACCAATTGTGGCCCTCTCCATCACAGCGATAATTAATGTATTGCCTTCGCGCTCAAGCTCAACTGACTGAAAAAAGCCTGTATCATATAAAGCCCGAATAATTTGTGGAGTAGAATTAGGTCCTACTTCTTCCCCCACCTGAACTGGCAAATAATTTAGCACAGTTCCAGTGCTTACTCGCTGAAGACCTGTTATTTTAATATCTTTCACAATAAAGCTATCTGCGGCATGAACCCCAACTGAACACAAAAAAGTCATGGCACATATAGCTATTAATACAACTTTCATAAGGATTTTTTTCATTATTATTCTACGCCTAGCACTACATACAAAATAATCAGCAATTCTCAATTTGCGAGTCCACGTTTTATAGGAAGTCACTCACGCTGTCAAGATAACCTTGCAATATCATTACCAAAAGCTATGAACATCAAACTACCAAGCAATATTATGCCCAAATAAATTCCTATCAATTTTATTTTATCTGGAAGTGGGCGACGCAAAATTAACTCGAAGATGCTAAAAAGTAAATAGCCGCCATCTAATATTGGTATTGGCAGTAAATTTAGTGCACCTAAACTAATACTAACTAATGCTAAAAAAGACAAATAATAAGTTAATCCAGAACGCGCAGATTCTCCTGCTCCCTCAGCAATGCCAACAGGTCCGCTTATGCTCTTAACAGATAATTCACCACTTATTAACCGTCCGATAAAAATATAAGTAGCTTTTATCAAATTAATCGTTTGGTTAAAAGCCACCCCGATTGCGTTTATTGGTGTCTCACGTTGAGTACGAAGCAAATTCGCTGGCCAATCCACTTGCTTTGAACGTAAACCAATAAAGCCTTCTGATTTACCTTTATGTATTTTACTTCCAATTTTAACATTAATTTTTATCGGATGGCCCTTCCTAATAACTAATAATTCCATATTCTCATTAGGGTGTTTTTTTACCTTAGCTACCAATTCAAGCCAATCAGATATTTTTTTTCCATCGACTAAATTAATTACGTCCCCCTCATATAATCCAGCATTTGATGCAGGTGTTTCCTCCATAACTTCACCGACTATAGGAGGTACTATTGGGATAAAAGGTATGATACCAAGACTTGCTAAAACATCATTATTTTTTGGATCAAGATTCCAATTCGCTAAAGGCAAAGAATAAGATTTTTCTTTGAGCGAATTAAATGGCTTAGTTGTAATAATAACTGTCTCTTTAGCACCTATAAGAGGCATTATCGCATATTGAAAATCACGCCAACTCGAAATTTTTCTACTATCTAATGATGTAATCTCTTGCTTTGCCATTATTCCCGCTTTCGCAGCTAGTCCGCCAGGCTGTACATTTAATATCATCGGCGCTAAAGATTTAATACCAATAACAAACACAAGATAAAGTGCGAAAAAAGCAAAAATAAAATTAAATAATGGTCCTGCAATTACAATAGCTATTCGCGCCCAAATTGATTTATTATTAAACGCCAAATGTCGCTCAGACTCTAAAACAACGCCCTCTGACTCATCAAGCATCTTCACATAGCCGCCAAGAGGAAAAAGAGAAATAGCAAATTCGGTGCCTTGTTTATCACGCCAAGATTTTAATACCTTACCAAAGCCAAATGAAAATCTTAAAACCTTAACCTTACACCAACGCGCAACAATAAAATGTCCAAATTCATGAACTACTATTAATATGAACAAAGCTAGAAAAAAATAGAGCAAAGTTAATAACATTAAATGTTCCTATTTTACTAGATAATCAAGTTTTGTTAAAATTAAAATCTAGTTTTATTACTTGATAAAAAACCAAGAAAATCCCGCGTAGAATACTGGCAGAGCTACTATCAAACCATCTATGCGATCAAGAATGCCGCCATGACCAGGTAAAATTTTCCCGGTATCTTTTAGCTTTACTCGTCTTTTGAGCATGCTAATAAATAAGTCACCCAATATTGATATCAACGCCGTAATAAATGCTAATAAAAACCAAACGTAATTCAAAGTGAAATCAAAATAAAAATATCCAATACCTGCAGACAACATTGCCAATATTAAACCTGCAGTTGCTCCTTCAACAGTTTTACCAGGGCTTACCTTAGGTATTAATTTATTACGCCCCAAACTTTTACCAACTAAATAAGCACCACTATCAGTAACTGAAACTAGAACTAGCAAATAAACAAAAAGGAGCTTTCCATGAGGATATTGACAAATATTAACTAATGAATTAGCAAACAATGGTAAAATTATTAATGAAGATAAGCCTACAAAAAATCGATGGCCCCAATATGCTTCTGAACTAGGGAAGTTTAATACAGCTAGTAAAATCAAACATAAAAGTAAAAATCCTACAACCAAATAGTAATTAAGCCAAATAGAGCTTAAAACTACTATAAACAATAATAATAAAATAAAAAACAACTTAGACAACCAACCATTAAGAGGTATTAATTTAGTCCACTCCATTCCTGCAGCAGCTACAATAATTAAGACCACTGATTCCATTATAAAAACATTTGCATAATATATGATTGCTAATACCAATGGAATAAGAACTAAAGCTGTTAATAATCTCTGCTTAAACATGTTTCCTCTCAATATTACCATAACGCCTATTACGCTCAGAAAACCAACTTAAGATATTTTCAAATTCATCAACTGAGAAATCAGGCCAATAAAGATCTGAGAAATATAGTTCGGTATATGCAAGCTGCATAAGAAAAAAATTACTAATCCTTTTTTCACCACTCGTCCGGATAAATAAATCAGGATCTGGCAAACCGTGAGAACTAAGTCTTTGTGAAAAAGTAGTCTCATCAATATCTTCAAGTGCTATAACTTTATCAACCACTTCTTTAATTATTTTTTTTGTGGCCTGGATAATATCCCACTTACCGCCATAATTTAAGGCAATATTTAAAATAAGGTTATTGTTATTTATAGTTAAAGTTTCAGCCTCATACATCTTATTACAGATATCATCAGATAACTTGGACCTATCTCCCATAAATCTTATGCAAATACCTTTATCATGTAACTCAGATTTTTCTTGCTTTAAAGATTCAAGAAAGATTTGCATAAGAAATTCTACCTCTGCAGTCGGACGTGACCAGTTTTCACTACTAAAGGCAAACAAACTCAATACAGGAATATTTTTATGTAAGCAAAATTTAATAACCATTCGAACTACATCAAGACCAGCACGATGACCTTCGATTCGTTCTAAACCTTGATTTTCTGCCCAACGCCCATTTCCATCCATAACGATAGCAACATGTTGGGGTATTTTTTGACTCAAACTACTTCTTCCTTCTATAAAAATGTCCTATAGTCTAACCTCTTTATAATAAAAATTTAAGAGAAGGTTGATTAAAAGTGGATTATTATCCTAAAAATCATCAAAAAAAATTAAACTTGACAGGAGAAATCAATGGCTAATGGTCTACCTATAGTATTGATGATCTTAGATGGCTGGGGTTATAGCGAGGAAAAAGCATATAATGCGATTGCGTTAGCTAACACGCCTCATTGGGATAGTTGGTGGAAATCCCACCCTCACATTTTACTTGAAGCATCTGGAAATGACGTTGGATTACCAAGCGGCCAAATGGGAAATTCAGAAGTTGGTCATATGCATATAGGTGCCGGTCGTATTATTCTCCAAGATTTCTCACGAATAAATGAAGCAATAAAAAGTGGTGAATTTGCTAAAAATCCTATTTTTATTAATACAATAACCTCCATGAAAAAGGAAGATAAAGCAATACATGTCTTGGGTTTACTTTCATCAGGTGGAGTTCATAGCCATGAAGAACATTTATTCGCATTCTTAAAATTATGTGCTAAAGAAAATTTTAACAAGGTATATCTACATTTATTTTTAGATGGCCGTGACACTCCACCAAAGAGTGCAAAATCTAGCTTGGCTAAACTCAAGGAAATTTTAGAAATCTATCCTATTGCAAAGATTTGTTCGATTACCGGCCGCTATTATGCTATGGACCGTGATAAACGCTGGAAAAGATTAGAACCAGTATATCGCTTGCTAACTGAAGCTAAATCTCTTCATCATTTCAATTCAGCTGAAGATGCTATAAATAACTTCTATAAAGAAGATATTTATGATGAATTTATACCACCAACTATTATTGGTGATGGCATATCTTTCAAGGATGGAGATTCAATATTCTTTTTCAATTATCGAGCTGATCGCGCACGGCAATTAACCTCAGCTATAATTAATAAAGATTTTGATGGCTTTGTCCGCGCTAAAACGCCTAAAATTTCATCTTTTATCAGCATGACACAATATGCCGAATTTCTCCCTACACATTGCGCATTCCCACCTATCTCTCTTCACAATACCTTAGGAGAAGTTCTAGAAGAGAATGGCTTAAGACAATTACGTATTGCGGAAACAGAAAAATATGCTCATGTTACTTTTTTTCTAAATGGCGGTTCAGAAAAAATATTTGCGCATGAAGACAGAATTTTAATTTCATCACCATTAGTAGCAACATATGACCTAACACCTAAAATGAGTGCAGAAAAATTAACTAAGTCTTTAATTAAAGCTATCAATAGCGGTAAATATGATGTCATTATATGTAATTATGCTAATGCTGACATGGTCGGACACTCTGGTAATCTTAGAGCGACTATTGAAGCAATTGAATATTTAGATATAGCTATGAATGAAGTGGCCAAAGCCTTAGACAAACTTAATGGTCAATTATTAATAACCGCTGATCATGGCAACGCTGAATCTATGTTTAATGAAGCAACAAACCAAGCGCAAACAGCGCATACAAACCATCCTGTGCCATTAGTTTATATTGGCGGTAATTGGAAATTTAATACAAGACAAGGTAGCCTAATTGATGTTGCTCCAACCATATTAAAATTACTTGATATTAAAATACCTAAAGAAATGACTGGAAAAGCTTTATTAGGAAAAGAACATGAAGCAAAACAACTATAAAAATAAAAGAATTGCTGACCGATGTTACAATTTATTTTTTATTTTTAAAAGTTCTTTTAAAAATATCGTCTTTAAGAATAAATTGAAGCAATCCAGACCAATTTTCAATAGAACATCGGATCTAAATTGCTTTGCTAACACTAGAAAATACAGGATATTAACCTATTTCATAAAAATTGCTAAATTCCGGAATATATTATTTTCTTATTTTTTACTCATAGCTAATACTGTCAATGCTGATAATGCCGCTATAACTCAAACTAAATCTAAACTTAATGAATTAGAAACTAAAATTAGCAGCTTAAAACAAGAATTAATAAAAGCTAAAGATAAGACCTCATTACTCAATAATGAGCTTTCTACGGTAGAAAAAAAAATAAGCGCCAATATAATGCAAATACGCATTAACGAAAAAAAAGTAGAATCTAAACAATCTATAATTAAAGAATTAACTTTTAAGATCGATGAATTAAATGATAAATTAACTACCCAACAGCAATTATTAGCAAGCCACGTCCGTACAAGATATATTTTGGGAGAGTACCAGCCACTTAAATGGCTGATTAATCAAGATGATCCATATAAGGCTAGTCACCTACTAACGTTATACCAATATATTTTACAATCGCGCAAAAATCTAATTGATAAAATACAAGAAACCAAAACTAATCTTGCTATTAACCAAAATAAATTACATCTTGAAGTAAAAGATATGCAGATATTAACTGCCGATATAAAACAACAACAACAAAAATTTGAACAAGATAAAATATATAGTAAAGAAATTATTAACTCAATTAATGAAGACATTTTAAATAAAGAACAAGGTTTAAATGAATATTTAAAAAATAAAAATAATTTAACCCAAATTTTAGCAAATATATTAAAGCACAGCATAGAGAATAAAAATAAGCCCATTATCCTAATGCGTAGTAAGCTTCCACAGCCTGTAGTTGATAATAATCATAAAACACTTAAATTAAATCAAGGTATTGTATTTTTTGCTAATGAAGGTAGTCCTGTTAATGCTGTTTATCAAGGAAAAGTAGTTTTTAGCGATTGGCTAAATGGCTATGGCCTGCTATTAATAGTTGATCATGGACATGGCTTTATGACATTGTATGCACATAACCAATCTTTATTTAAACAGAAAGGTGAAACAGTTTTTCAAGGTGAGCAAATAGCAACTGTAGGACATAGCGGCGGAATTAAGAAAAACGGTCTATACTTTGAAATAAGGCAAAGTGGAAAAGCAATTCCACCACTTAAATGGCTGTCTTAAGTAACAAAGTATCGAACATTTGTAGCATAATGCACTAAATGTTATCTGCCACAACAATAATAATAAAAGAAAGCAAATTCTTTTTAGAATTGCCTTCAAGGAGAGAAAAAATGCTTAAGAAGAAAGTTTCATATAGTGTTTTAATGGCTATCTTCGCAACTTCATCACTTTTTCCGTTAAATTTATCAGCCGCAGAAGAAGAATATGATGAAAGCCATCAACAAACCGGACAAACTAATCAACGAATCCCATTAGAAGATGTTCAACGTTTTTCCAATGCGATTAGTGAAATTAAAAAATATTATGTGAAACCTATTAGCGACAAAGAGTTATTTGATAATGCTATTAGAGGAATGTTAAGCGGCCTTGATCCTCACTCAAGTTATCTAGATGAAAATGAGTTTAAAGAACTTCAAACTGCTACTAATGGTGAATTTGGTGGTTTAGGCATAGAAGTTACCATGGAAGATGGTGTAGTTAAAGTAATTACTCCTTTAGTAGATACACCGGCCTATAAAGCTGGTATTAAATCTGGTGACTATATAGTCAAATTAGGTTCAAAATCCGTTCAAGGTTTAGAACTTAAAGATGCTGTTGAATTAATGCGTGGCAAACCAGGAAGTCCTATTGACTTGACTATAGTCCGCAAAGGTACTGAAAAGCCATTAAAATTCACCTTAATGCGTGAAAAAATTATGATTCAAAGTGTCAAAAGTAAACTACTTGACAAGCAATATGGTTATATACGCCTTACCCAATTTCAAGCACAAACTGATAAAGATATGGAGAAAGCAGTAGCCGATCTTAAAAAACAAGCTGGCGGAGAACTAAAAGGCCTAGTTCTCGATTTACGCAATAATCCTGGTGGGCTTTTAGATTCAGCCATTCAAATATCTGATGCATTTCTTGATAACAGCAAAAAAGGAAAGCCTGAAATAGTGGTATATACACAAGGCCGCTTACCAGGATCTAAATTTACAGCAGTTGCCAAGCCAAGTGATATTCTTCATCATGCACCGATGGTAGTTTTAATCAATAGTGGCTCAGCTTCTGCCTCAGAAATTGTTGCGGGAGCATTAAAAGATAATAAGCGAGCAATTATTGTTGGAACAAGAAGCTTTGGCAAGGGTTCAGTTCAAACTGTATTACCATTAGATAGTAAGCGTGGTATAAAATTAACAACAGCTCTTTATTACACGCCCTCAGGCATATCCATTCAAGCGAAAGGGATTACACCAGATATAATAGTTGAAGAAATTGCCATACCTAAAGGAATCAGCAATAAAGGTAATGAAATTGATTTGTCAGAGGCAGATTTAAGTGGGCATTTTGCCAATCAAAATGATACGGAAAACCCACTAGTAGTTAAACAAACACTAAAAGATAAACAAAATCTAATGCAAGAAGACTATCAATTATATGCGGCTCTAACAATCCTTGAAGGTTTAGCTGTAGCACAACGTTAAAAACCATAAAATTTCTTAAATATTATCATTCCCGCTCAGGCGGGAATATATTTTCAAACTAAATTTGATCATAATTTTGAAAATAAATCCACGTCTGTGCTGTAATAACCCACCCATCTATTTATTTGAACAAAATATAATTAACCCATTGTTTAATCATATTTTTAGTCGACAAGACTTAAATGTTAACGTATTATATTTTTATGAACTGAGGATATGTTTATCTTTGATATTTTGCTCATATACTTGGAGTTAGATGATGCCAGCCGAACCTTATTCGGCCTCTCTTGTGAGCCGACTTACAGTACCAAAAAATCAGCTCTCTTTGAAAGGTTATTACCGCTCTAAACTTTTTATTAACTCATCAACTACCAACCCATTAGTTTCAGCTGCGGGACCACTGTTTTCTTTACTTGAACGTTTATGTGTAAGCCCTACTCTACCTCCTATTAATAATATCCGTGACAATATTGAACATGAATTATTTTCTTTTAACTCAAGACTTACAGGACAAAAATACGCTGATGAATTTATCTCTATTGCATGCTATCTATTAAGTTCAACAATTGACGAATTATTAGGAAAAAATTATATCAGACTATATGGTGAAATAGCTGAATTTAAAGCATTTACCCCATTGTCACATGATGATATAGGGCCTGAAAGTCGTTTTTTTAACATCATTGCATTTATTAAAGAAAGAACAAACCAATATTTAGATTTAATTGAATTAGCTTATTACTGTTTAATTGCAGGATTTGAAGGTGAACAGCACTTACGTCCGGATGGTAGGCAAGTACTAGATAATCTTATAGAAGAACTATATCAATTAATCCAACAAAATAGAGCAAATAAACCACATAAACTATTCAAATCTAGGCCTAGCATTACACCAAAACAGACGAATCATAAACCTATTATTATAGCTATGTTAATTGCTTTAACTACTCTAGTAGTTGTGTACTATGCATCTAATAATTTACTTGAGAATAAAGCTAAATCAATTATATATAAATCTAAAATGTTTGCTAATATGGATCATTAATGGATACTTCATTAAAAGCATTATGTGAGGCTGTCAAAAAAGTAATTTGGCAATTAAAACCACAATCTAATCCATTATCTTTTATCCTACTAATTGGAAAAGATAATCAAGGCAAGACAACTTTATTACGCCAAAGTCTTAATGAACACATTACAGTTGATTCTGAAAGACATGCTGATATTTACTACAATCAACATGGCCTTATTTTAGAACTAGATGAATCATGGCTCAATCAAAGCAAAAGTCTTTTACAATATACTCTTAAACAATTAAATCGTTGTCACCGTTCATTAAAAATCTCAGGTATAATTTTATGTGTAGACATTAATGAGCTATTAAATTCAGAGCCGCTTAAATATGTTGAAGACTCTAAATTACACACACAGATCCTTACACGGTTTGGACAAAGCTTAGGTTATCGTGTAAGTACTGCAATCATATTTTCTAAATTAGATTCAATAGCTGGATTTTGTGAGTTTTATCAGAATGATCATGCTAGTGAATTAAAAAAACCTCTCGGCTTCTCTTTAGACTGGGCAACACGTCAAGATAATAAAGTTACTAATAATTATAAAGTGCAATTTGAACAATTAATAGAAGTTTTAGGTCAACAAGTTATTCATAAAATCCACCCCGCTAGATCTGGTGCTAAAAGAACATTGATTCGTGAATTACCCTTACAATTAGCCAGTGTTGGTCGCGTAATTCAAATTTTTATTCAAACTATTTCACCAAATTTATTTCGCCTAGATGCTATATATTTTACTAGTGGTGAGCAAGGTGGCATATCTATTGATCGCTTAAATAAAAAAATTCAACATGAATATGCGTTAACAGTTCAAGATAAATTTCCCCAATCAATTAATCACCGTGCCTATTTTATTGAAGGGGCTTTAAAAGCATTTCAAATTCAAACAAAAAGATCAGCGGCTTCAATTGTAGTCCCGCATAAGTGGGCTACTGGTGTATTGGCAGGAGTTGCAGGATTAACACTTATATGGATGGGTTCAACATATATTAAATCTTCCATATTACTCGATAAAGCAAGTAAAGAGCTTATAGCCTATGATAATATTCAAGATCAACATAACAGTGATGTATCGTTAGCATTATATCATTTAACTAAGGCTTCATCTGTACTAGACGAGCTTAAAACAAATTCGTTATACCTTCCAACTATCCAAAAATTAAAATCTGAACTTAGCGTTTTGACTAAAAATAATATACAAGGTAATTTTCTCCCAACCATTTTAGCTGAAATTGAACAAATTATTATTGATGGTCGACAATCCCAACTTGCTCGCTATAAAGCCTTAAAAACTTACCTAATGTTAAGTGATCCTAATAAATTATCAGAAACAGATGTTATAAATTGGTTTAGCAATCATTGGCAAGACGCCCCTAAAGATGTAACGATAAAAAAAATCGCCTTATTAAATCAAGTGTTACAGAGACCTTATCAAGCTATAGCTATTAATCAACAAATTGTATCTGATGTTAGAAATTACTTAAATGCATTACCAGCAAGTTATTTATATTACACCATAGCAAAATCTTATTTCCCTAACGAATCTACAATAATTGAAGCGAGTGGTTTTGAATTACCCAATAAAGAATTACCTATATATTTTACTAAAGAAGGTTTCAAACAAATCATTAACAAACTTCCTACCATAACAGCTGACCTTAAAAACGATAATTGGGTACTTGCTCGTCAAGATGTAAATGATTTAACTGGACTAGTACAGCAAGCTTATTGTTATGAATACACATTATGGTGGCAAAACTTTCTACACAAATCTAACCCAATGCATATAGAAGATTACCACCAAGCGCAGCTTCTATCGCAAAAATTACATCAAGCTAATTCAATATACAATCTAGTTGAACTTATTCAACAACAAACTAGTGCAGATTCAGGAGAGAATTCAGCCTTATTTAACCAAGAAATAGCTAGTAAATTTACTAATATCAGTTTAATTAGTCCTACATCTGTTAATGATTTAGGTAGCAAATTAGGTGAGCTTGAGAAATTCCTTAATACCTTGGCGATGATCAATGATCAGGGAAGAACTGCATTTACACTAACAAAATCAAGATTTGATGGTGATAAATTTGTAAACCCATTATCAGCTCTATACTCTCATTCACAAAAACTACCAGAACCTATTTCACTATGGGCGAAAAAAGTAGCAGATGATATTTGGTATATTTTAATAAATGACAGTAGAAACTTCATAAATCAACAATGGCAACAAACTGTAGTTCGTGAATATAAATATAATATTGCAAAACGCTACCCATTTGATGTCAATCAAACAGAAGAAGTAGCAATTACAGATTTTAATCGATTTTTTGCAAGACATGGGATTTTAAATAACTTTATTAACGACTACTTAAAACCGTTTATTGACACATCTTCACCTCAGTGGCAGCTTAAAGAGGTAAATAATTATGTTCTTCCAATAGCTCCAGAAATGATAAATGAGCTAATACGTGCCAATATTATTACCAATATGTTTTTTCCTGAACAATCAGCTGAAAATAGTAGAATAGAATTTAGCTTGCAAAAAGTTAATTTAGATCCAATGGTTGCCAATTTACAATTAGTAATTGGTGAAACAAAATTAAGTGATAACCAAGAATCTGAAAATATAACTAATTTTCATTGGCCACAAGTAAATGCTCAACTCACACTTCACTCTATTGAAGGTAAAAATTATGAATTAGCAGAGCTAGGTCCTTGGGCATTCTTTAAAATATTACAAAAAGTTAATGTTCTCGTTGATGAACAAGATAGTTCTAGTTTACAAATCCTTTTTGAACTAAATGGCAATTCTGGTAGATATATATTAAAAACTGATAATCAAATAAATCCATTTATACCAGGTATTTTACATGATTTTGTTTTGCATGATTCTATAGCGTAGTTTAATAGGGTCTGTTAACAATTCATAACTCGACGTCGCTAAAGTCTATTTCAATATATTCTTCTATGGCTCAAAATATAGTTGATTAAATTATTATAGTACTTAAGAAAACGTAGTAACGTCATTTGAAACTAATCTAGATAATATCAAAAACTTAACTGATAATTTTTTTCCAGTAAATCGAATAATTATTGTGTTCCATTTTCAAATATTTATGATTTTGCAGAAGAATAAGTTTAGAGTCGGCAAAAAAAGTATTTCTAAAGCCATTTATTGAGTTCATTTCCACAACGAAATAAGGAATAACCATTACTATATCAATAACAACAATAATTACCTTCAAAATGGGCCTAATTCCCTTACAATTGAATTAATTTAACCTTCATTCCAAACTTTTTCTACTACACTGCTGTACTGTATTTTAAGGTGTAATATTGCATTAGATCTTTACATACAGAGAAATAAAAATAAATTACTTATAATCATTGGAAAATATTAAAACTCAAACTTTAGGTAATTTTTTACAATAAGGATCATGAGAATAAGCTGCTAATATTTCCATTACAAGCTGCTCAGTAACACCTTTTTTCCCCTCTTCTTCAATAAGACCGCCTTGATCTTTCAACATATTTAAGCGTTCAGAAATTTCTTTAGTTACTGAGCCATTAGGAAATAAAGTTGCAAGAAACCTCCTTGCTTCAGCAGGACCCAAATGACGGTAAAGTTCATTTCTAACTGTTGCATCTTCAGCTGTTGTACTAAAAGCCCATAATTCTATTGGACCAAGAGTTAAAGTTAGCAATTGTACAGAAACTCCACCTTTAGTAGCAAATTGTGCTAAAAATGTGGCTCCACCCTGCCTTGGACCATGAACGCGTGTTCTTAAAGCATTTTTTGCTGTTTCTGACAACCCAAAAATCTTAGTGGTTTTTTCAATAGCTTGAGAAGGGCCTGCATCCATAATATAAATAGAAGTAGCAAAATCAATCATAACAGGATCAAAATCATCAACAGACTGTGATAATAAAGATATTTGTACACCCCATTTCCGTCCTTCACGCATATCTATTATAACTTGCTCACGCACGGCAGATGAGCGTGAAGTACGATGGAATTCGTCGTATACAATTCGTTTTGGATCTTCTCTAATTTCTCTAATTCGCTCTTTATGATAAGTTTTATATTGTTCAGGAATATTTGATAAACTATCCTCAACCAGATAATAATGCCTAGCTAAAACATAGCGTGCAAGCATATACATAACAGATGTCTGCCTATCTGCTGCATCTCCACCGCTTTTAGCAACTTCATCAAGATCTAAAGATATAATCCGAGCTTCACCTATATCAAATGATGTAACTCTTGAAAGAATCGGGTATTCACGGACAGCACCTGATATCATACGTGAAAAAGAATTAATTAAAGATTCACCAGTAGGTGCTGTAACTCTTTCATAAAGATCTTCAATCGCAGGTGTACGACAAATTGATGCAGCATCAGCTATTAGCGGCATTGCATATCGCTGTGCAAGCATTGCTTCATGTACAAAACCTGCTGAATAAAGAGCATCTGTAACTTCCCACCAAGTAGACTTAGAGTCTTTAACAAATCCTATTTCTTCTAAAATAGAATCTATAAATTCTTCAATACCAGGTGAATATGCTGATGGATTAAATTCATCTGCCAAACTTTTGTATAGTTCATCTACAACCATTCCAATTAAATCAGCCATACCATCATAAGGTTTTGGAGCCCCTAATGGGGTAGTCAATAAAGTTAAGAAATTAACTAAAAATGACCGTTCAAGTGCAGTTGGATATCGGCATCCTAATTGAGTATCTAATGGATTTATAGAGTATTCAGGTGTCATTCTAAGACGATGATATGCTGCTAAATGTTTTTTAGAAGCAGGAAGTGCCTCCCTTAATAATGATATTAAACCACTACTAGAAGGACCAATATCAATAATTGCAATGCGTGGTAGTCTCGTTAAACCAGCAGATAAACAAAGGGCTAAATTTTGTGTATTTGATAATACTGATTTACCAGAGCCGGGACGTGCGTAAACTAAATCAATCCATGTGGTTTGTTGTGATGATCCAGGCTGAAATGGCCAAGGTTTACCATCAGGAGATCTAAATAACAACGCGCCAGTTTCCCAAGGAGATGCAGGTCTTGTAATTGGTAGCATACTAATTACTGCACTAAGTGGCGCTACTGTTGCTACTGCAGGACTAGAAGTAGTAGTTGCAAGCATAGATGAAACAAAACCTGCAAAAGGATCACCACACATTTCTGAAACCTCAGTAGTACCCCAACCTTCAATTGCTTTAACTAATTCTGAACTTCTACGTCTTAATAAAGGAAGTTCACCTTCAGGTGCCCAAGTAGTTGCAACTACTCTTAATCTAATAATTGATTCATCAGTATTAATATTTAGATATTTTAATAAATTAACCGAATCACTAAGTAATCTATTTTGAGCAGAGGAAAAACTAAGGATTGATGCTAATAAACCTTTTAATTTAACTGTAGTAAGTCCCTCAGATTCCAATAAAAAAGAAATTCGCCAGGGAATATGTGTAGGTAAAATACGCGAAAATAAATTAATAAACGGTCTAATATCTTTTGGAAATAGATCAATATAAGCAGATGAATATATCTTATTACCAACAAGTACTGTACGCCTATCAATAGTTTGCGCATCTCGGGGAATAATTTGTTTAGCTAATGATGGCCAAAGCAAATCAGATATATCACCATCAAAATTATTTACCTCTCTAACAGGTATCTTATCTCCAGGTAAACTAGCACGCCAGTCATCTGCAGTATAATCAGGATCAGCGGTCATCCTTATTGCATGAACTGCTTCATGAACATCTAATAATTTTGCATTAATATTTAATGAATCCATATCATTCATAATTGAACGAACATAAGCACTATGAGTGTCTCGTAGTTCAGGAATTACAGCATATAGAGTTTGTGAATTCTTAAATGAAGGTGCCTTTGTATCCTTAATCATTTTTAATTTTGCTTTATTCGCAATTTTTAATTGATCATTAGGCAGATTAAAGGGGCGTGTAATTAACACAAAATATACTAATTCTTCCGCACAATATTGTGATAGAAAATCTACTCTTTCTTTAAATAAATCATCAAGGTTTAACTCTAATCTTTTTTCTGTAGCTTCTGCTGGAGCATAAATATCGCGAATTACTTTTTTAATGTTTTGTTTATCATGGCTAAAAAATACTTGCAGTCCATGTCCAGGACGGCTCATTGCACCTTGAAAAGCATTGGATAAACCTTCGACAATTCTGTCAAACTCATCAGCACCAGATAGCTCCGTTACACCTTCAACTTTAATAATAGAAATTAAACTACCATCATGATTAACTAATACTGTTGGACTATCAGCAGTTTCAAGATCACAATACGATTCTGTTGTTTGCTTTAGTGAGGTACTTAACCAAGCAAAAAAAGTATCCACACCTTCAAAAAATGAATCCACCATATTGGCCATGCATTGTCCTTATTATATTTAACTCAAAGTCATTTTAGAGGATTATCTTATTTTTCTGCAATTTCTTCTAAGGCACTAGCTGCCCAATGTTCTATTTGTTTTCTAAATTTAGCCCGTGATGGTAAAAGGCGAATATTTTTAAATATTTCAGCCATATTTTCATCTTCTATTGGCCCTGAATCAATTAATAAATGCCCGAAAATTGATGGGTCACTTGTTCCTTCTCCAAATTTATCCTCTACAATTTGTGCGCGAAATTTAAAGCTTCTATAAATAGTTTGTGCACTGTTTTTATAGCCAGTGTCATTAGTAATAGCACAAAAAAGAACATGACAAAGACTATTAAGCTCAGCTTGAGTTAGCTCTGGTAAATAAATTAAAGTACCGCCGCCATATCCGCCAACACCAACAGATTCAATAAAAAAACATTGGGCACAAAAACAACAAGAAGTTTTTAAATTTTCAATACGATTATTAGCAAAATCACCGTCACTATTAACAATATCCTGATATAATTTTGCTTGAAAACCACAATACTGACATGTATATCTATCACGCCTAAATACTTTTAACTCATATGAGCTAAACCGTGGGTCTGATTTCCTAGCAGAATATAGTCTCCATGCACCTGGAGTGGCTATAAGTTTCAATTCATTAAGAACTTTATTACCAGGCATACAAACTCGCTATTAGTAAAAAAATTAAAACCAGGAGCAAAACACTCCTGGTAATATTAAATTAACTACTATTTATTACCTTTAATAATTGAACCAGTAGGTCCTGCAGTCTGTCCGCCTTCTGTACCGAACATAGTATTACCAGCTATTCCAAGAATTGTAGGTAAAAACAGCAATGCCGCTGCAATAAAAACTAATGCTATAGGCGTACCAATCGGGATTTGAGTTGGGTTATCTTTATGTTGTTTAAATTTCATAATCGCTGCAACTGAAAAACCTAATCCAGCTAAATATGAACCACCTGTTATTAATTGAGTAAGTTTTGTAAAAGTATTATATATTGATTCAGACATTGTACCAACATCTAATTGACTTCCACTTGTACTGGCAGCAAGTACATCACCTGCTATTAACAATAGTCCTAAACTTCCTAATATATAAATCGCTGATTTAAAAATTTCACTCTTATTCGATTTTTTCACGATCTCTCCTTTTTTATTAAAATTATGTTGTACCGTACAATGTATTATTAATTATTTGTAGCGTTCCTACAATATTCATTGCTAAAATTCCACCAAAAATATGCATCAATCCTTTTCCAGTACCTCCAGGTTGGCTTCCTTGGGATGCAGAGCGCGCAATCATTACCCAACCACGTATAAAAGCAATCAAACCAATGGTACGTATAATCATTGACAGCGACTCTCCAACCGCGCTATTTTGTCCAAATAATGTATCTAAACCAGAGTTATTACTACCTATTGGAGCATATGCAAGTACTGATGAATAGCCAAAGGTGGTATTCATCATTATTTCAAAAGCAGTAGGCAAGTATAAAAGCATGCTTGCAACTAAAAAATAAACCACTGGTTCTTTTACACTAGTACTAGATGACATCATAGTACGAGACTCGCCATATTGTTTTAAACAAAATATTGCTTTAATACCAAATGATAATCCCATAATATATGCAGCACCAGATACAAGTTTCTGTACTTGCTCTAAATTGCTGGCAATATTGTTGATTATATCAACTTGATCTGATATCCAGCTCATGATATTTTACCTGCTGTGCATTCAGATGTCATATCAGACCTTAACTATCGTCTTGACTAAACTTAATTACGGCCCCAGAACTGGTTAATACTCGTCCTTGGTTCGGATCAATTAATTTCACCGTGCCATAACCCGATATATCTGTACCTTCTCTTACAGTTAGTGTAGACCCATTCTTAGCAATTAACCATGCTCTTCCAGGAATTATAGCTTGAATATTATATTTTAATAAGCTATTCCCTTTAATGACCTTGCGTTGAACTATCTTTCTTGTTTCCTCATGTTTTATAGCTAATTGGTCAAGTTCATGTGCTTGCACATCAATTTTAGTATTTAAATTCGCAATAGTACTATTTAGCTCTGTGATTTTTGCCATCAATGAATCAAGATTAGTACTTATTCCACTAAGTTTATCGTTAACATTAGTAAGTGAATTCTTAGTACTTTGTTGGTTCTCCTCTAAAACCGTAAGCTTTTGCTTTACACTTTCTTCTAAAGCTACAGTAGGTGGAATAACAACAGGTATTGGTTGCATTTTTTTTACTTGAGGTGGATGAAATTCTTTAATTTTTGCCGTTACTAAAGGTTTTTTTGGTACATCTTTATCAGTATAAAAAGATGCGATAATTTTATAAAGTATTAATAAAACTATAACAATTACAACTACTATTACAGAGTTACGTATTACTGGATTTTGCTTTAAATCAGTAATTAAAGATGAATCTGATTTAGCTTCTGCATCTTCAACAACTTGTCCTTGTTCATCAACCGAATCCGAATTAATTGTATCTAGATCGACAAACTCATATTCATCATTGCTTTGATCATTGTCAGCCATTATTATTGCTCATCCAATTAAAGTGACTTTAAGTCTTGTGTAAACAAGACGCCTATACCAGTTCCAGAAAATACCTCAACAGTAGTTGGCCTATTAACATTCTGTTGTGCAACCTGCCCCCAACTCTTACCTAATGTTGCTAAACCAATGACTGCGTTTTCAAGAGTGGAACGACCAACTCCATTTGCTATTGTAGTATTTTGTCCTGCAGCAGCTCCACCAGATCCACCAATACTAATAGTTGTATTTGCAGACTGGAATGCATTACCAAATCCTTCAAGAAAAGTTGCAGCAAACAGTGCGCCATATCGTGACAAATAATGGTGATTTGCTCTACTAGACATTGCTGTACGTGCAGTATTAGCATCAATTGCATATGCATTAATTTGAGTTGTCTTATCAGCCCCAGGAACTGACATAGTATTAAAACTTATTACCATTTTATCTGCATTAGAAGGTAAGGTAAAACTTCCAATTAACTTAGCACCTTTAAATGGACCATCAACTACAGTTGCTAGTATAGGACTGGGTTCATCAGTATTTACTGTTGTATCTAGTACTGCAAAAATTATATCACCTGCTTTTATTAGAGCTTTAAGTTTTTCGTTAGACAAATTTTCTTGTGGATTATTTGTATTATTGATTCCACCTTTACCAAGGCCTGCAGCAGCAGTTGTATTTTCCTTAGGAGCTGAACCTGCTATGTATATTTGAGTAGGTATTGCTTTCCATTCTTGTATATCTTTTGATGCCTCAGAAACCATCGCATTTGCTCGTTGCTGAATTTTTTGTTGATGACGTTGTTCTGTCATTTGTTTTTGTTGGCGATCAACAATCTCTTGTAATTGTTTATTATTAGATTCAGCTGCAGCCACAATAGACGATGGACCATTTTTTGATGCAAAATTTACAGTTGATGTTGGTTGAGTTGAAGTTTTGGTCACTTCTTGTAAACCAGCTAATGAAGAATCATTAGGTGAAAACCCGGCATTTAATAATTCTTGTGCACTATAACCGGCATTTTTCAACTGACCTGCATTTAAACCGGCTTCCTTTAATTCCTTAGCGTTAAATCCCTCTTTACGCATTTCTTCTGCAGAAAAACCTGCATCCTTAAGATTGGTAGCGTTATATCCTAAGGCTTTCAATTGCTTAAGAGTTAGTCCTGCATTTTTAAGATCTGATGCACTAAATCCTGCTTCTTTCAATTGTGCAGCAGTAAACCCTAGGTTTTTTAAATCATTAGCTGAGAACCCAGCAGATTGTAATTCTTTTAAGTTAAATCCTGCATTTTTAAGATCATCTAAACTAAAACCTGAATCTTTTAATTCAGCAGCTGTAAAACCTGCGTTCTTAAGTTCGGTCGCTGTATATCCTGCGTCTTTCATTTGTTTAGCGCTGCAACCAAGTGTCTCTTTAATTGTTTCTGCTGATACACCTAGAGCATGTGAAGACTTTAATGAATCAACATTACAGTCTGATGTTCTTCCTGAAGCTATTACTACGGCAGGAATTAATCCGGCTTTTTTAAATTGGTCTGCTGTAAATCCTGCAGCTAGAAGTTGACTAGGTGTAAAACCCGCATTTGCTAATTGCTTAGCATCAAAACCTGCATTTTTTAATGCTTCGGCTGAGCATCCATTTAAATCATGAATTCTTTTAGCAGAAACGCCGCTTTGAAATAATTTTTTAAGTTTTATTGGATCACAACCTGAATCTTTAATTTCTTTATCTGAAATATTTGCATTATCAGATTGGAGCTTCACATTACCAAATCCTGCCGCTTGTAATTGTTCTGGCGTAAACCCTGCTTTTGCTAATTCACTAGCATCAAAGCCTGCTTTTCTAAATGCTTCTGCAGAACATCCATTTAAATCACGAATCCTCTTTGCAGAAAAACCTTGCTTATTTAAAACGTTAAGTTTTTGAGGGTCGCAACCTGCAGCTTTTATTGCAGCATCATTTGCATTAACTGCAGCATTTATATCTGCCTTAGTAAATCCTGCTGATTCTAATTCACTTGGTGAAAAACCTGCTGCATTTAAAGATTTTGCATCAAATCCTGCTAATTTAAGTGAATCTGCAGAGCATCCATTAAGTTCTTTAATTTCTTTAGCTGAAACTCCTTGTTTAAATAGTGCTTGTAATTTTATTGGATCGCATCCTGCAGCACGTATCGCTGCATTACTAGCATCCTTTGCTGATTCAATTTGTTCTTTTGTAAATCCTGCTGCTTGTAATTGCTCTGGCGTAAACCCTGCTTTTGCTAATTCACTAGCATCAAAGCCTGCTTTTCTAAATGCTTCGGCAGAACATCCATTTAAATCACGAATCCTCTTTGCAGAAAATCCTTGCTTATTTAAAACGTTAAGTTTTTGAGGGTCGCAACCTGCAGCTTTTATTGCAGCATCATTTGCATTAACTGCAGCATTTATATCTGCCTTAGTAAATCCTGCTGATTCTAATTCACTTGGTGAAAAACCTGCTGCATTTAAAGATTTTGCATCAAATCCTGCTAATTTAAGTGGTTCTGCAGAGCATCCATTAAGTTCTTTAATTTCTTTAGCTGAAACTCCTTGTTTAAATAGTGCTTGTAATTTTATTGGATCGCATCCTGCAGCACGTATCGCTGCATTATTTGCATTACTAGCATCCTTTGCTGATTCAATTTGTTCTTTTGTAAATCCTGCTGCTTGTAATTGCTCTGGCGTAAACCCTGCCATTGTCAAATCACTAGCATCAAATCCTGCGTTTCTTAATGCTTCCGCAGAACACCCATTTAGGTCATGAATTTTTTTAGCAGATACTCCTGCTGATAATAATTTTTTAAGCGCTTGTGGGTCACAACCTGAATCTTTAATTTTTTTATCATCTATTGGCTTTGCTGCATCAATTTCTGCTTGAGTAAATCCTGCATTTAAAAGTTGTGAAGGTGTAAAGCCTGACTCCATTATATCTTTAGCATTAAATCCTGCTTGCTTAAGAGCATTTATATTACAACCATTTAAATCATGTATTTTTTTAGCGGTAACACCTAAATTATTAAGTTTTTTAAGTTCTAGTGGGTCGCAACCAGCGCTTTTTATAGTTGCATCATCAACTGGTAGAACTCTATTAATTTGATTACGTGTAAATCCAGCAGCTAATAATTTAGCAGGTGTAAATCCTGCATTTACAAGATCTCTTGCATCGAACCCTGCACTTTTCAATGCTTCTGCAGAACAACCATTTAAATCATGGATACGCTTAGCGGAAATTCCTTTTATTAATAGTTGTTTTAATGAGTCAACATCACAGCCAGCTGCTTTAATTACTGCGGCATCTTTATCACTTTCAGCTGATGAGCCTAACTGATCCGCGGCTGCCATCTGCTTAATACCATCAATTTCATTATTCGAAAAACCTGCATTTTTTAAGGATTCAGCTGTACAACCTGAATATTTATTTATTAATTTGGCACTAACGCCTGCTAATCGTTGTCTTTTTATTGCTTGCTCATCACAACCAGCTGCTTTAATATCATCAATAGTCATGCCTGGAGGCAAGATTTCTTGCGCTTCTTTTAATTCATCCGCACTAAAGCCAGCATTAGCAACCTCATCTGGTGTAAAGCCTGCATTTAGCAAATCACGTGCGTTATAACCTGCTTCCTTTATATTTGCTGGTGAAAAACCTGCGTTTTTCAATTCAGCAGCGCTAAATCCTGCTGTTTTTAAATCCCCAACAGTAAAGCCTGCAGCTTTAAGCTGAGCGGCGCTACACCCAGATATACGCCTAATTGCTGATGCGGTTACTCCAGCTGTCCGTAAACGCCCCAAAGCATCTGACTTACAGCCAGAATTTAAAACATCAGCAGATGATATACCATCAGGTAAGCCCGATGCTCTTGCTATATCCTTGTCTGAGAAACCTGAGCCTTTTAATTCACCATCAGAGTAACCACCATCTTTCATTTGTTGGGCAGTAAATTCAGCTCCGCGCAATTCACATGCATCAAATCCACATTGTCTCAACTTTTCTGCAGTATAACCTGCTTCTTTAAGTTCCCTTGCATTAAAACCTGCAGCCTTAAGTTCTCGGCAAGGACAGAATTTATTTAGCTCATTTAATTTATAACCGTTATCTTTTAATTGAGCACAACTACATGCATCTTTAAATTCATTTAAAGATGCCCCTTGATTAATTGCATTAGCAACACTTGCTTTACTACAACTATTTTCTTTTACTGATTGCAACCATAAACTCTGCTGTGTTCCAGAATTATCTTCTCTTGCTAATGTTTCAAAACCTTTCCCGCCAGTTCCTTGTTGAGGACCAACAACTTCAACGCCTTCACCAAACTTATGTGTTCTTATAATAGTCGGTATTGCAGATCCACCTGATTTATTGGCCTTTTCTGCTTGTTCAATGTTCTGAGTTTCCTGTAAGGAAGCATATTGTGCTGTTTGACTTACAGCCCCAGGAATTGACGAAATATTAGGAGAATTTCCTAGATTTGTTTTAGATTTATCTGGATTTATAGATGAATTAAATTTTATTAAGCCAATAATAACCACGAGCAACATTATAATAACAGTAAAGACTATTATTACTCTTGTTCTGGTATTTGTGAAAAGCGCCTTTAAATTTTCTTTTTTTCCAGCCATATTTTTATAACCCTTCTACCTTAAGTTGCATTACTTTCCCATGCCAAGAAACCAGAATTACAGGAGATTTTTGCATTTCATAAGCATGTGTACCGTCAGCACTAGTCATACTACCTATCCAACCTGGAGACAAAATTGTAAGGCTTGTCCTAATAAACATCTTATCATTTAGCAACCACGCTCTTGCATCTCCTCCACTAACAACTAAACGTGAACTTCCTTGAGGAGGAACACCATCTAACACGTGTAATAATATATCATTAGCAGAAGGTGGAATTCCTTCTTCCATCGGCATACTTTTAGCGTTTGGACCATAACCTTGAACACGTAAATCAACTCTATAATCAACAGCTTTTTGACCAGGGATTAAAGTTAACATAACAGGTGTATTAAGCCCGCGCAATCTAACTGCTAAGTTACCATAGGTATATAATTTATTAGACTGGATCATTAAAGTATTACTAGTCTTATCCCATTGAATATTAAATGCAGATGGATCGCCTAAATCATATGCACTAATTGGCCATGGTGCTCCAGTTGAATCTAGAAAAACCAATGAAGAAACAAAACCTTGAGATAATCTAATAACTGGTGGAGTTGATCCTGGCGACAAGTTTACAAATTGAGAAGTAGCTGTAGGTTTAGGTGGGGTTCCAACTGGAGATGCCTTAGCAAATTCATTGGTTTGAAATTTTTGTTTAACGCGAACTATTTCGTCAGGATGCAATGGGAAAAGTTGTTCTTCCATGCTTTCAAATGCCAAATCCTCAACTATTTTTTTATCAGATGTAGGAATAATTTCTTTGTTAGGTGGAGCTTCAGCTTCCTCTTTAGTTTTTTTAACTGGTGGTGGCGGAATGCGATCACCTAGTGGTGCCATGTATTTTTCATTTTGTTTATTTACTTCACCACCTTGTTTAGATGGCGACATTTTTTGCTGTAACATACGGAGCTGTTCTAGTGCTTGTTGTGCTGAATTATTATCTGCACCAAATGATGTGTTGGCAGTGATAGTCAACATAAATATGGTTAAAAGAAATCTATTGTTTTCTGCTATATTTCCCATTAACCCACCTCACCGCTTGCAGGACCTACAACAAATTGTGATATTCCAATTCCTCGAGGTGAGTTAAGTGTAGAAACTCGAGTAATTAATAACGTCACTACATTATTTTGCTGTGAAAATTCACTTGCAGATTGATAAGTAACTAATAATGGCATTTGTACTCTCCAAGCGAATCGTCCATTAAGCACCCCTTTTTGCAGAATAATTGGTGCTTTTGTAGCTACAGCAGATACTATTAATTTTTTAGCTTTTACAGCATCAAGGTTATTTGATTGTTGTAATGCCGTAAGAAATTGATCCCAACCTTCTGCTGTAAAAAAACCTGATGATGCTTGTAATTCCGTTCTATAATTTACAAAATTATAAGTAAATGCAGCTATAGCAGCCTGATTTGCCCATTGTAGAACAGCAGAATCAGATTGATTTGGCTCATCTAATGGAAATAATGGTGTAATTCTCCCATTAATGCTTGTTGCAAAATATTTCGGCGCAGGTGGATGTGTTATTATATATACTAACATTGACGCTAGCACAAAATTTGCTATCATCGACACCAAAAGCACAACAACCATCTTACGCTGGCCATCTTGATAAAATTTATTTCTTAGTGCTACTGCAGTTAATGCATCTTCTGCCATAGTATCCTCTTTTATTGGGGTATTACTTTATTTTCAATTTCATTATCCGGATCGTTTGCAAGTAATGCAGTAGACGTATTATTTCGCGACTCTAAAGCTGTAAGTTTTATTGGACTTGTAATTCCAGATGTCGCATAAAAATCATTCTCAGACTGATTAAAATATACATAATATATAGAAAATACAAAAATTAAATTTAAAAACACAGAAAATAATAAAACATAGCCTGTTTTTCTATAAGTATTTATATAAAAACCTTTTGACCGTTTTATTAAATCCCAATTATTTTTACTCATTTTTCTATTGCTCCCACATTTTTATGCAACCGCATCTCTAAATGTAATTTCAATTCTTGAGTTTAATGAACCATCACCTTTTTTTATACAGCCACCTATAGGTTTATCACTACCTAAGCCTTGTGTAAAGATAAAGCGACTATCAACCCCTTGCGACCACAAGTAATTTCCGACCTCCCTTGCCCTTGCCAAGGTTAAGGCATGATCACGCTTAGCTGAAACGCATTTATTACTATAAGCAGTAACTGTAATGCTAACTTTATGGAATTCTTTTAAGTAACAAGCAACTGCATTAAGCAATGCGTATGAACTCCATGTTAATCTTGGAGACTCATTAGGAAATAAAAATGGTGAAGGTATACTTATCATATAATCTTGACCTATAGATATAGTTTTAACTCCTTCAAGATTAAATCGAGCTTGCATATCCATTATTTTTTTATCACTAGCACCGGCAACCTTATATGGTAATTTTGCTTGTTCTCTAGAGACGTATTGATTATGACAGGCAGTTATGGCCAATAGCGCCATTAGCACAGCAAGCCGAGAAATACTGCATGATAAGTCAATAAAGAATTTTCTCAATGCAAGTCCTTTTCGTAAAAAACAAACTGCTATTATGAAATAAAAACATACTATTCATTGAGTTACAAGCATTGAATGAAAATTTATTATTATAACCACCAAATTATCAACACACTGCTCTTTAATAAGCTCACTTAACTTTTTAAGTACTTTAAACGCCTAGAAAAATAAAAAAAAACAACAATCTGCCTGGGTTACATATTTTGTTATTAACTAAACTTAAAAAATAGATTTTTATCTTGCCTACTCAAGTTTAATTAATTTTTTCATTTTCTCGAGCAAATGTAATTTTTTCACACAACTCGGTAACTATACCAACTAATTCATCAACACTTATAATATCTCTTTCTTCTGGAGGATAAGAAGTTGCTAATTGGAAATCTTTGATTAATTCATTTGAAATTATTCCTGCCACTTTGTCATTTTCTCCACATAAGCGCTCAATATTCATTGTATAATTTCTAGTATTATTAATATCTAATAAAGGTGTAGAAAAACTTTCAATATCCCTGACAAGTATTTTAGGCGCATTATCTGGATATTTTAATTTAGCAAAAATAGTTAATTTTCCTGAATCTACTTCTTCAATTAATACATCAACAGGTTCTGGTTCATTATGTTTATGAAAAGCTAATAAAGCAGCTACACCCTTCTCTATAGGCTCAACTACCGTTGATTCATGCAATGCATTTGATATTAAAGTAATTTCTTCATTATGTACTTCTGATCTTATACTAAGATCTTTAGACTCAAGTACTTTCCTAAATCCTACCAATTGCTTTTCTAACTTAGCTAAAAATTCATCTGAAGGTGGCTCAACTTTTAAAAATTGATTTAATTTTAATTTTTTTACAGGCTTTGGATTAGCATAAAACATCCTTGCTCTTACGATTTTTGAGCGAAAGAAAATATGAGCCTCACCCTCTGTTTGTTCTTTTAAATCTAATAAGTCAACTCGAGCTCTTCTTTCAAAGGAAGAACTCTTTGTATCCATGTATGTATTTGCAACACTAGTCTCTTTAGTTTGAAATGAGTCAACTTTAGTAACATAAGCTTCACCTGCAGTTTTGGTAAAGAAATCCCACGTTTCTGTTGGATCTTCAAGTTTCATACAAATTTTAATATTTGTATTAGCACCGATTGACGCCGCTTCCTCTTTTGATGCTTTTTGGAATGCTGGTAAATCTTGCCCTGCAAATATTGCTGAGAAACCAAGTGAACGTGCCTGAGCAGGTACTACAGCAAAGCCTTGAACAGCATAATAACCATACTCATCGAGAATACAAATATAAGGAGTTGGCGAATTTGTTGGTTTCCTTTCAATAACATCACGATAATCACCCTCAACTTCTTCACCAAGACCTGCTGCCATCATTGCTTTCAATGATGACACAATAACCTTTCCTAAATTTGACAACTCATCAGGTGATTTTTCCAGTGCTGGAAGCAATACGACAAGTATTCGCCTGTTTAATACAACGTCTTTGAAATCTACCTCTGCTAAATTAGTACGTATAATATGACCATAAGTATCAGCTAAAGAAGAAAAGCTACGAACTAGCTGCATAGTAATAAAACCATGCTGCTCCAATACTTGCGATACCTGCTTACCCTTTTTTTCCTTATTATAACCAGGTAAAGTACCTAGGTAATTTCTTAAAGGATCAGTAACTAATTTAGGAATTGATTCAATGTTAACACTTTCTTGATCATCTCGAGGGAATACTTTATCAACAATAATAGCCTCAAGACGTTCTAAAGCAAAATAATTACGAATAGTATTAGCATCTAGAAGGATGGCACCTTCATCTCGCATATATACCAAAAGACGCATTAAGGCCTCAACGAACGCAATAGCCCTTCCTTTCCACATATCTCCATCAGATGACTGACCTGAGCCGCCCATTAAGCTAACAACTAATTGAGTCAACATACTAGAAGATCCTTGACAGAAAGGATTTAAAGTATTTGATAGCCTTTTCTCTTGTGGCCCAACAATATCGCGCGCTCCAGTCATGAAATTAATCAATAATAAATCATCCTCACGCCCCATGCTTCGCACCATGGAAAATACCTTAGCATATAGAGAGTTATCACCTTTACCATCTACATAAATAAATCCACTAGCCTGAACCAAGGCATTAAATGCGATCGAAACTAGTGCTTCTGTTTTACCACTACCAGTTGATCCAAAAATAAGAGCATGCGTTCTCATATCTTCATTGGCAAACCATAACTCTTCATTAGTTTTTAAATCATTCCCAAAAAATGCTATTCCGCGTGACATATTAGGAAGTTTAATTCCTGGCTTTAGATCATTAAAATCTTTTACTTGAGCAACTTTTGGTAATCTAAATGGTAAAATTTGTTTTCGAGAAAACGAATACCAAAAAGAAAACAAACCCAAAAGCAACATTAAAATTGATAATTCAGAGATAAAATAAGATATTGCTGCTAAAGATACTAAAACAATTGCAGCATTTGTCGGTTCTGAAAAAAAATCACTAATACGCCTACCAAGAGTTCTGGTGTCTCGTAAGAGCAGCGTAGGATCAATTTCATGTCTAGTATCAATACCTCGCATCATGGCTGTAACTCCGCTAATTGTTTTGGTGATAACTTGACCTCTTTAACCGCTATTTCTAATGCTCTTATTGCCTCATCAACCATTGGAACTAACATTTTTCTCTTCATAGCTCGTTCTGCTTTCCAGTGAGCAAAAGGACCTGCAACCTCAGAATATGGTGTTTGTCTTCCAACACAATTTAGTACATACCATAATCTTCTATCAATAGGTTTTAACCATAAAAACTCAGAGGAAGGAACTACACCATCATCACGCGAGGCTTGCAATAATGAAGCCATAACTGTTAACACATATGAATGTCTATTAATAATTTCCTGCACATTATCTGCATTTTGATATTTTCGAATCACACTTTCTGCAACACTATAATCAGACTTACCTTCAGAAGAGGATTTATCTAGCGTTTCTAAAATTTTAACCGCAGCACCTCTATCGCGATTCATTCTCGCCATAAATACCGCAGCTAATGCCCGAACCTGAGGAGTACAATGCTCAAAACCACTCCAATAAGGACCCAATTGCAAGGTGAATACTCTCTTTGCATCACCTCGCCTTATACCAGCCGTCATCTCTTGACCTGGAACTAGATTATCTAACAATACATCTTCTTTTTTTAGTAATTGATATTTTTTTGCGAATTCCATTGGAGTTAATGCCATAGCCCATGGACCCGTATTAATATCTTCATCAACTAAATCTTTCTTAACAACTGGCATAATTGCTGGCCAATTAAATTGCTCCTGAGCTCTAAGTGTTTTCATATTATGAGCTCTGCGAAACTTAAGAGTCACATCAGATCGATAAAGATAAATTGATAAAATAGATAGTATCGCAGCTATTGGATAACGAATATAATTACCTACACCGCGAGTCATAAAGACTAAATCTGCCCATTTTACAGTTGTAGGATCAAGGGTTTTCATTAAATATATTTGATTTTCAAGCTCATGATCACCAATAAAAAAATTAATAAATTTTGATATTAGAATATTAATATAAAAAATTGCAGTTACAATTTGCTTATGACCGGCTGACCAAATTAACCAAACAGTTACAAACAACAGGACCATTACCCATATAGCGCCCATTGAATTATCACCGCCAGACTGCTGTTGTTGTTGTGCCATATTTTTAGTTCAAAAAAAAAGGGACATAGGTAAAGTATATACCTAATAAAGGAGATTTTGCGACACTTAAACCTAAATTCATTTTTAAATAAATAATATATTAAGCATCATCATTTGTAATTTTAATTAACCGCCCATGAAATAAACGAAAAGTGCCTGAGCTGTGAACAAAATGATTGATATTATCCAGTCCAATAGAATTGTCTTTTAATGACAACAATGGCTTTCCAAGCTTATCTAAAGGAGTTTTATCTTGCGGGCGCATTAAAATATCGTTTGGATTAATATAAATTGAAACATAAGCTTCGTTATTTTTATTAGGTTTTGTTTTGATAAGATCTTTAACATCATCTTCAACGGTATATATCGAACGATAAACCATCTGTTTAGGTAAATTAAACAATATCCTTTCCCACGACCTAATATTCGCGCCATCAGCAGAATACAATGAAATAAATATTTCTTGATGATTTGAATGTAAAGCTAATAATTTAGAAGCATCTGATGCAGTTTTTTCCTTATCAGAGCCAGAAGTTTGCAATTGACTAATAAATTTTTCACGTATATCAGTTAACTTTTTACCAATAACTCGTAAAAAATTAGATTTTTCCCATGGCCCTTCAGCAATAGACTCATCTAATGCTTTTAATATTGCTTCGGTCTGCTCTTTTGATAATTCATCTTTCATATTTATTTTTATTAATTTCAAAATTTATTAATAATACTGATTATTAGATAATAGCAACAATTTAACAAGGATTAGAATTTATTTCTGATCCTTATTCTAAATATTAATTTGGTATTAATAACTTTTTCTAATTGATGGTTGTTCATTTTGTGGAGAAAGATCTATATCTAAAGAATTCTGATAATTTTTTTTATTAATTTCAGCAGTAACTGAATCTAATAATATTTTTACATTGTTTAATGCGCTATTAATATCTTCGTTGCCACGAGCAGCCAAAGTTTTAAGCGATGACATCGTATTTTTTACCGCAGCACATACCTCTTCACCAGCAGATATAGGAGGCTGCTTTGTAATGACATAAGAAGCTTTTTTAATTTCGCCTCTAAAATCTGGCCATCTAGTACTCATAAAAACCCCTTAAGACAATTATTTAATCACTATATAAGTAATAATAGCATTGTTTTACTGAAGTGAGTCTTAAATTATGGGAAGTTTGCGTTTTTTTTACAATCTATTGAAAAAAATCAGTCATATAATAATTCGTCTAGCGGTGTGTAATCCCTGCTTGGTCCGCCTTGTATCAATTCATTAACTACATCAGTGATACATAATAGACGTAAAACATTAGGTGTAACTTCATCAAATATAACTCTTGTACCTAATATGGCATCGGCAACATCGTCAAATGATATTCCTATACCATATCCTAGACATAAAGAACAAAGCTGATCAGCACGACGTGCTAAAGCTGGCATTAGTCCACTATCTGCAAATACCTCATCATAACTAAGAAACCTATCATTTAAATAAAATTTAGCATTAAAGCTCTTAGCTATAATCGACATAGCTTTACCAATATCTATCGCCATTTATCGCCACCATGGGTTAGAAGATTTGACTGGACCTGCAACAAAATTTCTAATCCAGCGTAGAAATATAGGTACTGTAAAACCATAATGCTCAATAATTCCAAAAAAGACAGCCGATACTATAACTAAAACCCCAGTCCAAATTCTAATATGCATCAAAAAAAGAAATATAGGAAAGGCTGCTCGTGCATCTACAATAAAAAAACGAGCGCTACGAGCTGAATCTCGCCAATGCGCAGTAGAAGCAAATTCTTGAGCCATAATAACCTCGCATACGGTATATACTAATTATAATTATATCGCGGGACTGAGTTTATGCAAGGATAAGTTTACAAACCCTCCAGGGCAACCGCATCTTATGCCTAATTTATAATCGAACGATCAGAGCCACGACCGTTAGGGAGTGGAGATTTTGTAATCATCAAAGTTTTTCACTCCCTAACGGTCGTGGCTCTGATAATTAGAGTGAATTTTGATCAAAAAGTAAATGTAATACTGTTCAAAATTTAGATGATGTTGCCCTGGACAATAAGTTTAATGTTCCACGAATCATCATTATCCTTTATAATAATATGTTTTTCCAAGGTGAAAATTAATGAAGGCATGGTCTTCTGAGAAAATTTCTGTAATAGCACTGACGTTATTAATTACCGGCGCTATTGACAGCATTCGCAATTTACCTGCTACTGCATTATTTGGCTCATCTTTAATTTTTTTCTTTATCTTTTCAGCTATCGTTTTTCTTATTCCTGTCGCTTTGGTTTCAGCAGAACTTTCATCAACTTGGTCTGAGGAAGAAGGTGGCGTATATAGCTGGGTTCGAAATGCTTTTGGCGAAACGACTGCATTTTTTACTATTTGGTTACAATGGATAAATACCATGGTCTGGTATCCATCTATCCTTTCATTTATTGCAGGAACACTTGCTTACCTAATTGATCCTGAACTCGCCCAAAATAAGTTATACTTAATAGTAGTAATTATTACGCTATTCTGGTCACTAACTTTCCTAGGTTTGTCTGGTATTAAGGCATCTGCATCATTTGCAAGTTTTTGTGCGATTGTCGGTATGATTTTACCTATGGGTCTTATTATTCTTTTAGCATGTATTTGGTTTTTTACTGGCAAACCATTAGCATTAGATTTGAGTTTTAATAGTTTAATTCCACACTGGGAAGATAAGCAATCTTGGGTTTCATTAACGGCAATTATGACTTCATTTCTTGGAATGGAGCTTGCAGCAGTTCACGTAAGAAATGTACAAAATCCTCAACGCAACTTTCCTAAGGCTGTATTTTTTTCTGTGATTTTAATTCTAATTACGATGATTTTAGGATCTCTTGCCATAGCAATAGTATTACCCAAAGAAGAAATTGGCTTAGTAAATGGCGTAATGCAAGCCTTCACTAATTTTTTTAAAGCATATCACTTAACTATGTTAATGCCGGTAATTCTAATTTTACTACTTATTGGCAGTTTAGGCAGCATGGTTAACTGGATAATATCCCCGGCTAAAGGCTTACTACTTGCAGCTGATAATGGATTTTTACCACATTGGCTTTATCGGTTAAACAAACATGGTGTCGCTTCAAGAATTTTAATAATGCAAGCCGTAATTGTTACAATATTATGTGGTGGATTTTTGTTATTACCCTCTATAAATTCAATATACTGGCTGTTCACAGCATTATCTACCGAACTTTATATTATGATGTATGTAATTATGCTCATCGCAGCAATAAGATTAAAATCAAAATATAGCAATTTACCACGGTATTTCTCAATTCCAGGCGGAAATTTTGGCTATTATTTTACTTGTATACTAGGACTTATCGGCTGCATAATCGCATTAATAATTGGCTTTTTCCCTCCAGAGAGTGCTATGGATGTTGGTGGAAGTAATCATTTTAGAATAATTTTCTCATCTGGTATTTTACTTATGCTCTCTCCTGCATTTTTATTATATTTACGTAGAAGAATACATATAAAATAATAAATATATTTGAATTA
>Ga0247837_1002189_pt1 | contig 37829 bp, 36 predicted proteins | sample LaCtaG_2_FD_187115 | JGI IMG/M metagenome (GOLD analysis project Ga0247837, IMG submission 187115) | Freshwater microbial communities from meromictic Lake La Cruz, Castile-La Mancha, Spain - LaCruzMarch2015_14.5m | ecosystem: Environmental > Aquatic > Freshwater > Lake | place: Spain: Castile-La...
AGGCCTATGCGGGGCGAAAGCCCCGCGCGGCGACGCCGAAGGTGCCTGATACTGCGAACGAAATGGGAAATCAGCTCGATATCGTCAAAACCCGCTCGAATATCGCGCTATTCAGAGGTTCCTTAGACGTCATAGCTGCCCGGACGTTGTTATGTCGTGTAAAGATCGCCACATCCAACACTGACCGATAAAACGGAAAGAGGTGTTGTTGCGGCTTATCGATTAATATAAGTCGGTCGCTCATCCGATAATCGGCGACACGCTTACGCAACTCCTCTTTACCGTGACCGTGTCCAGCGACGACTAGTTTTATGTTTGGAAACTCAGCCGTCAAACCCGCCAAAACATCCGCAAGGACCGTGGTATCGTAAGTTTCACAAAGGTCCCTTACCACGCCGACAACAGGCCCCTCTGCTAATCCAAACTCCCGTTGAAAGCCTGTCATTTCCGCATCAGTGGGACGAACGGCTTCTATTCTGTGTGGCGCAAGCACAATCTTATCACGCAACACTCCGCCGTCCATCAGCGTATAGGCCATATTTTCGCTGCTTACGATGCAATAATCGGCAGCTCGAGCTGCAATCACTGTCATCCAAAGCAGCATTTGCCCACGCTCTGTTCTCTCAAATCCATCGTAGAGCCTCTCGTGCGGATCGAGCAATTGATTGACTTCAATAATCAAGGGGCAGCCGGCTGACCTTGCTGCGAATGCCGACGCAACGCCATTTATGTAAAATCCATCGGCGTGTACTATGCTCGCATTTTGAGCGATTACTGTCTGCGCGATGCTCTCCGCCGCTGCCGACAGGTAGAGGTCAACGACGTCTTCGTCGTATTTGAGAGCTGGCAGATGAACATACGCGATACCGGCTGAATCTGACCGTTGCTCGGTCGTGAGCAACGGACGTCCGCCGCTGGCTTGAACTCGGTTCGGAGGCACGATGACTGTGGCACGATGACCTAGTTTCATCGCGTGATGAGCTCGATCCCGGAGCCGCATCGCTGCGGACGAGACATCGAAATGCTCCGTCGCAACAAACGCAATGTGCTGCCTGGACGGAAACAGCACTGGCTTCGGCCGCGGCGACGGTATTGTCGGGTGAGAGTCAATAAGCCGATTGAGCGCGCGCAGATTTTCGGCCTTCCGCGCTTCACTATTGTTGAATGTCGCCCCGCCGATTGCGGCTTTGTTTAAAAGCGACACCGCGCTGCGGATATGTCCCCGGTCACCGAGTTGGAACGCCAAGAGCTTTGCGCGCGCCTCGGCTGGAAAAAGATCTACTGCTTCACAGCCAAGGCTACACGCCAAGGATGGCTGTTCGATGCAGACAGTCTTGGCAATTTCTATCAACGCATATGCCACTGCCCCCGGCTTCGGTTTCTGCTGCCGAACCCACTCTGCAGCCCGCTCTCCACCCTCCGCCTCCGCCATTGAGATGGCTTTAGTAACGAGCTCGATCGTATCGGTTGACTGGATAAAATGTGATGGGGAATTGGCGCGGCTCCGGGTCCTACGGGCACGGAGCGATCTAGAACTTCGGTAGACCTCCAGCAGACGTTCAGGCAATTTACTTGCCGCTTTTAGAGACTGGGCCGAGTCGACCAGTGCGCTACCTAATTGGAGGGATATCGTTGATTTTATACCGGCAACCCTACGCTCAAGCTCAGGAATAAGGCGCCGCGCCTCTAGTAACTCCAGATCAGTCGATCTCTTCTGCGAAGTCAGCCGCGTCATTTCTCGGCGCAAGACGAGAATTTCGCGCTCCAGCCTGTCATTATGTATTTCGATGAGCCGAAGGCTTTTGACCTGGCCCAACAGCTCCGCAATTTTTTCTTCCGTCTCGATACGAAGTTTATCCGGCTCGATTTTTAGTATCGATGCATCGGTCGCTTCTTCCAGTACTAATTGTTCATGGTTGCGCTCAGCGGCAATTGGCGAAGAGGAAATCAGGGCAGGAAAGAGCTGCATTAAATTTATACTCTCAAGATCGGCGACTACGTGAAGCGAAAGCACAACTGCTTCACAACTGCTTAATGTATACCTCAACGTCTTATGCGGGATGCATATGCCATTATCCCCACGCATGACTACCGAGGCGCCAGCAAAACGAATACCTTTGCAAAAGTTTTTGTCCCATGGGATCGTTCTTTGCGGATTTATAGATTTGGAGGTGCTTCTTATGCCAAGCCTCGCGATAGCCAAGACGCCGAATTTGCCCATCAACCGTATGGAGTCCGGTATAGTTGGATCCGGTCAAAGAGCCCGCCGTCTGACTGGCAACAGCGAGCAGCTTTGGGATTTGTTTTACCGACGTCGTGCCGAAATGCGAGATCAGCCGCGCCATGAACTCTTCGTCTGAGCCTAAGGCAATCTCTTCGAAGCCTCCGAGAGCCTCGACGACTTCGCGGCGGCGAAAGACAAGGGAGGACGGGTTTGCGCGGATTAGTGGAAAGACGCGAGGCGCTATGAAAATACCACCAGCAGCCAGGCGAACGAGTTTCGACTGGGTTGCCATGAGACTCGGCGACATGAGCATCGGCTGAAGACTTTGCGCCAACCGCTCTGGATGCGACCAATCATCAGCGTCATTGAATGCTATGAATTCACCGTTGGCCTCTTTGAGCCCTCGGTTGCGCGCAGCGTACGTGCCTCGTTGCTTCGGCATCGAAATGATCCGGCAACGTCGGTCGTTGCCAAATGCCTCCTGCGCGGCCTTAACAGTTTCATCCGAGCTAGCGTCGTTCACAACAATCAGTTCAAGATTGCGCCACGTTTGAGCCAGGACCGATTTGATCGCGCTCGTAATCGTTGCCGACGCATTGTGAGCCGGCATCAGGATCGAGACCAGCGGCATCGGCGTTTGAGGTCGGGTACTCAATGGCCGGCAAGAGGCGGACACCAGGGACGCCAAAGAGATCGGCTCTTTTGACATCTCGTCGAGCGGTCGCTGAAGCCCAAAGGCATCGAACGCACGGTTTGCCAACTTGCGGGCTTTGCAATGGTTCCCGGCAGCTGCAGAGAGTGCCGAGCCAAGCAAGGCACCGTTGGGGCTGTCGACTTCGTAAGCGTCGCAGCTGGAGAGAAGACGCTGGCCAGCTTCGATATCCGATGCCGCAAGCGCCAGTGCGCAACTCACTAATTTGTCGTCTGTCAACGTCATGGCCGAAGCTCGGTGAGCCGACCACCGCCCTATCGCCAGCGTCAGCCGCCGCCTGTCATGCGAGCTGGTACGTCGATGACTCGGGCTCGCGAGTTCCTCAGCGAAACAGATGTCGCCCAGTTCAGCCTGGGCTAATGCCAAACAAACGCGATCACTGTTGGAGCGTTGCTGATTCCGGTCGAGCACAGACAGATGCAGCCCCAAGGTTGTCAAGACCTGTACGGGTGGGGGCTCGCAGAACGCGAGAGCAGAAATTCGATCGCCGCGCGCAGCTGCTCGCTTCGCTCTCAGCGAAGCAACCATATGAAATTGCGACATTTACGCATACCAACTGTTACTATTGAGACACGGCTCGCAAGTTCGACTCGGCGTCGCTCGACCAGAATGAAGACATCGACGACGTGGACAGGTCGTCTTGTCGGCGCGCGTTCGCTGACGGGCAACTTATATAGGCTGCCACCAAGATCGTCTGTAGTCGTCCCAACACGCTTGGACAAAAATGGCGACGGTGAAGCGCGCATTGATCAGATGTGCGTGGATTTGTTTGGCGAGCGTCTGTACACCGACGTCGTGGGGGCGGTCTAAGTCGGTCGCTATGTACAGTGTAACGTTTGAGTACTCTGCATGTTGCGTTCCGTTATTTGCACGCTTAGTGCCATAGCAACCGCCTGTTTGGCCGGTTGCGCATCACTTCCGGCGGGAAGTCCGACCATCAGAGAATTGTCGCTCGAGAGTTCAGACCGCGCCGCATTAGGCGTCGAGCTGTTTGAGGTCGACGATCGCGTCGCAGACTTCCTTGCTCAGACGCGGAACCATACGTGGTCCGACACTTTCGCCACTCACCGCAGTCCCGCCTCACCCGTCATCGGCGTCGGTGACGTACTCCAGGTGTCTATTTGGGAGCCCAGCGGATCTGGATTGTTCGGTGCTCGCGGAGCGACAGGGCAAGGCGGCGCCCAAAACGCATCGCTCCAACCTCTCGCTGTTGAACGCGACGGCTTCATCACAGTTCCGTTCGCAGGTCGCGTGCAGGTTGGCGGCCTAACGATCGAACGGGCCCGACTTCGCATCGAAGAACGACTTCGAGCCAATGCAATCCAACCGCAAGTGATGTTGACGGTCATAGCGCAAAACTCACACATCGTGAGTGTCGGTGGTGAAGTTGGCAAAGCGGGCGTAATTCCGCTCTCTGCTCGGGGTGACCGGGTATTGGACGTGATCGCAGCGGCTGGCGGAGCAAAAAACCCCGCGTTCGAGAGTATCGTGAATATTCGTCGCGGCAATGCCTTGGCGACGATTTCGCTCAAATCGATCCTCGATAACCCCAACGACAATATCTACGTTCAACGCGGAGATTCGATTTACGTCAATCGCCAACAACGGTCGTTTTCGGCATTCGGCGCAACCGGCAAATCTGGCCATTATCCTTTCGACGCCGACACTGTACTGCTGACCGAAGCGGTTACCAAAGCCGGAGGGCTGGTCGACAGTCAAGCGGACTTAAGCGGCGTCCTGCTTTTTCGCCACAAAACCGGCCACACGCTTGCAAAGTTGCATCCGCGCTATCAGTCTCATCCGGATCTGCTTTATCCGACGGTCTATAAGCTGGATTGGAGAACTGCGCGCGGAATATTGTATGCCCGCCGCATTCGGCTAAGAGACAAGGACACGATTCTCATCGCAAATGCCGATGGAGCACAACTGCTTAATCTGCTTGCGCTTTTGAAGGGTGCTAGCGGAATCGTGTCAGATGTTACAGGTAATTCCAGCACTTCGCAGTAGATGTTGTGCCAAGCCAGGAATGGCCAAGAATACTTGCCGGCACAGAACGTTTTGGGTTCATCCGCGACAGGCGTGCACGTGATAATACTTGAGGACGTCACAAAGGTTTATCGCACGCAATCCGGCTCTCGCGTGATCTTACAGGATTTAAGCTGTACAATTTGCGAAGGCGTAAACCTTGGCATTTTGGGCGTCAACGGTGCGGGAAAGTCCACCTTGATGCGCATGATTGCGGGCATTGAAGAGCCCGATTCTGGACTCATCAGGCGGACGAACCGAGTTTCCTTCCCTCTCGGATTTTCCGGAACGTTCGCTGGTAGTCTTTCCGGGCGGGAAACCGCCGTTTTTCTTGCTCGAGTTTGTGGTGCCCAAACCGACTATGTCATGGACTTAGCGGAAGATTTTGCGGACATCGGTCAGTATTTTGATATGGCTGTGAATACGTATTCAAGCGGAATGCGTTCGCGGCTCGCATTTGGTATCTCTCTGGCAATTGATTTCGATGTGTATCTGGTCGACGAAGTTACTGCCGTTGGCAATAGATCTTTTCAAGATAAGAGTCGGAAGGCATTGACTGATCGGTTTGCTTACTCGGACGTTATCATGATATCGCACAACCCGACTACACTGAAACAATACTGCAATCGGGGCGCCGTGCTACACGATGGATCGCTCTCCTTCTACGAGACTGTCGAAGAGGCGAATAGGGCGCATCTAGCGAATATGAAATTGCCGCGATGACATATGGCAGTATGCGGTACCCAACAGAGCCGCGATTAAGTTGGCTGCTTAGACGAATTCAATCGCGTCGCAAAGTCGTTGTTCCAGCTGCCGCGAAGCCCACTCAGCCTGAACCGTCCGATAAGGTCATGGCCGCAATTCAGCGTGGAGTCTCTACGAAACGGTCAGCGACTGCGCCGCGCGATGTGTTGGATACTGCGGAACGCCTCGTCAGAACCGGATTGGAGCAGAAGCTGACCCGGCTGCGGTTTTGTCGCGAGTTCTGGACCTTGTCACGATCTATCCTCAAGCGCTTCGGGTTCAGATCCTTGCAGGTCGCTTAATCGATAAAACCCATAGCGCAGAAACAGCTTTGATTGTTTGGAAGGGGTTGAGCGAACGAAACCCCGATGACGCCGAAGCGTTTCGGATGTATTTGCGTTGGACGGCGCGTCTGTCCAACCACGAAGCCGCCCGCGCGATTCTCGACGCGCGATTTCAAGCTAGTCCGGTTTCCATCGGCGAACTGTTACTTTTCGCCCGAGGATGCGACGAACTGAAAATGTTCGAGATGGCCGATACGGCATTCGAAGAGGCGCTGCGCCTCGATCCAAGCCAGGAAGCGACCTTGCTGAACTACGTGCGCAGTTTAGAGGCGCGTGGCAGCCGTCAACGGGCGATCGAAGTTCTTGAAGCGTCGCACGGGAGCGTTTCTGCACGTGAAAACGTCGTGCGCGCCCGCGTCCGGATCAACCTCGATTTACATTACTTAAGCTCAATGCGGACGAGCAATCTCTCAGAGCATAGTGGCAACGCCGTCCTCAGAAACATACTTGAAACGATCTCCGCTCGCCGTTCGCACATTGAAACAGGGCACCTGAGCTTCATCGGCTCTATTTTGATGATCAACGGTTCATTAGGGTCTGGCGGCGCTGAACGACAACTTACGAATACCGCGGTTGGATTGAAGAGTGCAATCGAGAATAGCCAGCGCCTCAATGGTCGAGACATCATTGGTCCGCTTGCCGTCTGCGTGCGCTCACTGTCATCCCGGCCAGGGGCTGACTTTTTTCAGCCCGCGCTCACAAAAATGAATATCGCGACATTCGAATACTCTGGGCTCGAGGTATATGGCGGAAACCGGCGAATCACGGGTCAGAGAAATCGAAGACATGGTTCGCTTTCTGCCACCGCAAATGGCCGAAGGTACCGAACGCTTGACCGATCTTATTGCAGGGCTACGGCCAGACGTCGTGCATATTTGGCAAGACGGTACAATCTTTGCGGCTGTATTGGCGGCGTTGCTTGCAAATGTTCCCCGGATCGTGCTCAGCGTCCGCACCGTGCCACCGATTGACCGTCCAGCTCGGATGAAGCCGGAGTACAATGTTCTGTATCCCGCACTTGTCCGAATGCCGGGCGTTGTCTTGAGCGCAAACTCACACTTCGCTGCTCGCCGTTACGCCGAATGGCTCGATATTGATCCCGCTCGCATTCCCGTTATTCATAATGGCTTGCAGAAGTTGCCCGAGGATTCTGACGTTCAAAGTGAAACCTTGTTAGCGGATTTTAATGCCAGGACGCGGCACTCTGACTTTGCAGTTGGGTCCGTCATGCGGTTTGATGAGAACAAACGGCCGTTCGTTTGGCTGGATTGTGCAGCAGCACTACTGGCGCGCGCGCCGCAAGCACGATTTATACTTGTCGGTGACGGCCCACAGCTTGGTTCAGCTCGGCAATATGCGAGTATGCTGGGCATTAGCGAGCGTGTTCTATTCACCGGGCAATCGAGCAAGGTGGGGTTCTGGCTCAAGTCGTTCGACACGATGTTGCTTTTATCGAAATTCGAGGGTCTACCGAATGTATTGATCGAAGCCCAGTTTGCAGGCGTTCCGGTGGTTTCGACCCCTGCCGGCGGCGCCGCCGAAACGGTTAAGCAAGGCGTGACAGGAGTGATACTGCGCAACGGACATGACGTCGATATCGATGAAGTCGTCGACGTTTTGATGGTTGTCCGGTCTAATACGCATCATCGCCCAGATTTCGTCCAGGTTGCATCCGAATGGGCTCACACTTATTTTTCGGTTGAACAAATGCTGGAGAGCACGGTACGGGTCTACGCCTAGCCGACTTAGGTCAGAACCAAAACCTATTGTTTCAGCCCTCCAGTTTCACATCGTGGTAGTCACAATACCAATCGACAAATGCTTTCACTCCAACGGCCACCGGTGTCGCCGGGCGGAAGTGGGTAAGCCGTTCCAGCAGGTCGGCATTAGCAACAGTGCGCGTAACGTCACCCGGTTGCATTTCCATGTAGTTCCGGATCGCTTTGCGGCCAATGCATGTTTCGATCTGTTCGATGAACTCTAAGAGATTGATTGGACTTCCACCGCCAACGTTGACGATTCTGTAAGGCGCCACAGGCGACAAGCTGTCGAACTCTCCATCAACTGGTTGATCGCGAACCGGTATACAATGAGACAAACGATAAATGCCTTCGACTAAATCGTCGACATATGTGAAGTCGCGTTCCATTTTTCCATGATTATAGATATCTATTGGCGTTCGATCGATTATCCCCTTCGTGAACTTGAAGAGTGCCATATCCGGCCGACCCCACGTTCCATATACGGAAAAAAAGCGGAATGCTGTCGTTGGAATGGACCATAGGTGGCTGTAGCAATGCGACATCTGCTCGGTCGCTGCTTTTGTTGCCGCGTAGAGTGTCAGTGGCGTAGCTGTCCGATCCGTTTCCCTAAAGGGCATTTCTGTATTAGCGCCGTAAGATGAACTCGTAGAAGCAAGCATAAAATGTTGACTTGGATACCGCCGCGTCAACTCCATCACGTTGAAAGTCCCGATGACGTTAGCGTCTATATATGCACGGGGGTTTTCCAAGCTGTAGCGGACACCCGCCTGCGCGGCGAGGTGTATGACGATGTCGAATTTTTCGGCTGCCCAGATTTTCTCTAACTCTAGCATGTCTTCAAGCATCACTCGATGGCAGTGGAACCCATTCCTCCGCTCAAGCAGCGTGTTACGATGCTCTTTTAGGCGGACGTCATAGTAGGGTGTAAAGCCATCAAGTCCAATGACTTCGTGCCCCTCATCCAGCAGTCGACGAGCGAGATGAAAACCGATGAAGCCCGCGGTGCCAGTCACAAGATAGCGCATGATGAGGTCCAGGTTGCTATTTCATTACTTTCGTTACACGGGCCGTCGTTACAATCTTGCTTTTAAAAAAACAAACTCACTGTTGTTTTCTGGATCATGCACTATAAGCGGCTCTGGCCGACTGAAACCCTGAGCAAAGAGCTCAGCGAGAAAAGCGTCGCGTTCCTCTCTCCTGAGACGTGGTCTAATAAAGTGTGCAGTGTCAATAATGGCGCCCTTGTAAAGCTTGAGACCTGAAATCGCTTCTTGCTCAGAACTATGGGGACTGTTGGACACGAAATCGGCGGCGATAAACAAACTTTGCGAGACATCGAATTGTTTCAGCACGCCAGGCCACACGCCGTGGACTAGAATTGAATTTCGCGCGATGGCCGGGTATCTATTATGAAGCGCTGACTTTAATGACATCATGCAGTCGTAGCGCCCTTTTGATGCTTCGACGCACACGACTTTCCGACCAAGCGCGGCAAGCGACAAGCCTAATTGGCCACAACCTGAACCCACGTCCCACACCGTCGCGTATTGAGCGAAGCCGCTTGCTAGAACTTGCAGCAACCGACGATCGTCGCCCGAGTAAACCTGCCTCATGTCTAATCGTCGTGTATATATTGCCCCTAAGCCGTTCTTAGCCGCTTCCATGCCGTCGCGCCGCGCATTTAGGAAACAGAACATGTCGCCCTCCAGCGCGCTCAATTCAACATATCCTGCTGCTTGCGCGATCGCGCTTGGAAGCAGAGCTTCGGGCTTTCGACCGTCGCTAGGATCAAGACTAGATATGTGGTTGCATTCGTCGGGACGAGAACCCAGCGAACCAGCCACCAACGGCAAGAGGAACGTGGTACAGCGATCTCGAAGCCAGTGTTTTGCCATCCGACGTACCTTCAGACACTTGGCGAACAAGCCTTCAGCTTCTTTGCCGGATTTAGTCGCCAGGTGGAGCACGCTTGGAGAGATAGGGCTTTGCAGCCCCACCTCATGAACTCACGAGGCCATGGCCTGTTTAAAAACAGGGATCAGGTCACCAATCGTTTTGGCGCGATAGGTTTTACTTATGTCAAGAGAAGCGCCGATGCGATCTTCGACATTCAGGACTATGCGAACGTGTGTTACCGAATCCCAGCCGGAAATGTCAGAGGCCGTCATTTCGCGTCTTACATCCAACGTTGGATCGCCAATTTCTTCGCGAACTGAAGCCACAATCGCGTCCCAAATCTCATCTTGTGTCACTAATCGCCTCCTGGGCCATTTCTTTGGCATTCATTAACTTTGCAAGGTTGTCCTTGCGAGAAATTTTGCCGCTGGTGGTCTTCACGAGCCATCCCTCTTCAACAAGAGAAACGCGACGTGGTGCGACATTAAACACCGAAACGATTTCGGTTGTGATCGCCCGCTTTAGGTCTTGCCCCAAATGGGGTGTGTCCCTGCGGATTTCGCAGATGAGCATCAAGACTTCACTTCCCATACGAGCGTCGTACAACGGGACCGCAACGCTCCGTCCGGGCTTTAGCCCATCAATTCTGGCGAGTACGCTTTCGATCTCATGCGCGTAAAGATTTCGCCCATTGATTATAATGAGGTCGTCGGCGCGTCCGAGAACGAACAGATCCCCTTCATGAATGAAACCAAGATCCCGCGTGTAGTATGTGCCCCCCACGAGCTGCGCTGCCGTACGCGACGGGTCACGATTGTAACCTGAAAATAAAAACGGACTGTTCAAGCCAATTTCCCCTACGACCCCTGTCGGCAACTCCAGGCGGCTTTCGTCATAGATTTTGGCCGTGATTCCCGTAATTGTTCTTCCTGTTTCGAGAAGTTCCAGCCCCGCCATATCCGACGTTACAACCTGTACGGAACTTCCGCGATCGAGCGACTCGGGCTTTACCCGAATGCGACGTGCTGGTTGTGAAATCGCGGTTTGGGAAACTGCAAATACGGCCTCGGCCATTGCATAGCAACAATGCAGCTGCTCCTTGCAGACGCCTGCCTCTTTAAAGGCATTAACGAACCTGTCGAAGCTACTAGCTTTGCACACCTCAGAACAGTTGATAAAGGCGCCTGCGTGCCCTAATTTGTATTTTGACGCGTGGCGACCAGCCACGACAGCTAAGTGTTCGAAGGCAAAGTTTGGCAGCCAACAAAGTGTCGCTTTTTCGAGATCTATCTCGTCAAAGAGAATTTCGGGCTTCGCAAGCCATTCAAATGCATCAATTTGAATGACAGGTATTGCAAAGTACGTCGGCAGCAGACAGCAAGCAACCAAGCCCATATCGTGGTAAAGCGGCAACCATGATGCAATGCGATCATCGCTTCGCAGGTCAAGCGATTGCGCGTAGCTTTCAAGTTGATCGACGATAGCATCGAAGCTGAGGGCGACCCCTTTCTTAAGTCCTGTTGTTCCGGAACTATGCTGGAGCATTGCGATTGCAGAGCCCGACTGTTCGATTATCTCAAGCTCGGCGGCCGTCGCCGGATCGAATTCGCTTCGTATGCTTGCAGTGTCGATGATTTTCGTTCGACTGAGATCAAGGCCTGCTGCAATCATTTCGGCGAGTGTGTCGCTATCCGCGATGACTGCCGATGGCTCGATTTGCGCAAGCAGTTCACGATGCGATGCCCAGAATATCTTCGGATCCTGTCGCGGCGAGGACGGTGGCATGAACGATGGCACCAGACCGGAGGCCATGGCACCGAAAAACGATGCTTGCAGGTCCGGCCCATGGCGAAGAAAGATAAGAACAACGCTTGCTTGTGGAAGTTCGGCCTGGCGAAACGCTGCCTGAAACAGCCGGCAACCGTCCGCAAACGCGCTCCACGTGACGCTGACGTTATCGGAGCCCCCGACCATTTTGCAGTATTCGCTATCGGCAAACCGGCGGATGTTTGACTCAAAGCGCGATAGGAAACGATTGTTGGACTGAAGCCCGGCTAACGTTGAAGGACTTTTTGCAAAGATATGAAAACCTGTCGGATGGAGTTGTTGCCCCCAGGTTAATCCGACATCCGCCAAGTCTTTTAGCGCCAGCGCCACTTCCGTGTCTGTCTTGCGAGCATACAGAAAGTTCCTTGGTTCAACCAAGATGAATTCAAATTTTGCTAAGGCGAACAAAGCTGCTTCGTAATTTGTGCCGGGCGGAGCAAGGAAGCCAATCGCGACTGCAAGCGTTCGATCGAGACCCTTGCGCCCTGCAAAAAAGTTTTCCGGTGGAACGAGACCTGGCAATACGCTCACGGGACTTGCGGTTTTGCCGAACTCTTCAGCAAAGTCGCGGATCGCACTTAGACGGCTGTTGTTGGGCTCGAACATTGTAATTTCAGAGCCGGTTTCTGAAAGAACAAAACCCAGTTCACCCAGACCGGCGCGAAGAATAACGTAGTGATCGAACCGCGGCAAGGTCTCGATTATTATTTGCGCGACTGCAAGTCGTGAACCAACGATGTCGCCTCGCTGAACGAGATTGTCATAATGCGCATGCAGCCCACTTTCGTTGATGCCCATTCTTGCCGAGCGTGCCCGCGCGGCGTCGATTAACTTCTTATTCCAAGACGGTGTTTTGCTGAGCATCTGCTCCGCCGATCGCCGGTTCCGACTACAGTCAGGCGCGCGACGACCCACCCAGCACCCTGCTATAGTCTCGACAAGTGCTCGACCAATGACGATATTGTAGGGGCGGCTGTATTCGTAGATGTCTGTTCCATCAGCTTCCAGCGCTATTTTGCGGCCGTCACGTTCAATGAGAACGCTCGGGTCAAAAAATCGTGCGCCAAGTTCTTGAGCGACAGCTGCTAATTCTGCCCGCAACTTTGATCGGTCGGCCATAATCTGACCGACCTCATCTTCCAATACGAAATGGCTAACGAAAATGAATTGCTTGCTTCGATCACCCATCAACGCGGATAGATTTGCACGTAGTTGAGAGGTGGTCTCTTTCGATATTTTTGTGTTGCGGAGAAGGTCGACCAAATCGTCATCGACTTGATGGTTTGCGGCTCGAAGGCGTTCGACCACCTGAGCAACGAACTCTTCAGACGGCACGATGCCACGGCCGACATCTCTGTACCAATCAAGGACCGGTCGCCCAAGCCCCTGAACGAATTGCCTGGAAAAGTAGTTCGATTGGAAAAACAAACCACGATAAGATATAAGATTTCGCTCGCAAACCTCTACTACGACCGTATCAGCGCTTTCGATCAGGCTCTGCGTATATAAACTTGTATGAGGTGCATTGTCTGTTTCGAAAATGAAGGCTGTGCAATGGGGAGGAACGGTCCGCTTACCGGTGAAATATTCTGTAGTCTGGAGGGCTTCGCTGGACGTGTGCGAAGCTGGTCGATTGCCAGCGACATGCTTGACTTTTCCGGCTTTCGCCAAGGCCAGCATCGGATTTCGGACGCGGCAACTGCCAAGTATCGAGACCCGATGCGTTGCGTCATCCTGCAATCCTGGCACATCCACTACTAACATAACAGCCCCTATTCCTTTAGCCGCTTTGGTGCTTTCGGGCGCTTCAGATCTTTAACCGCATTGTGTTCTGTAGGTATCACCACATTTCACGGCCCAAGTGCAACCGAAGAGACTAGGCAACCAACTATTTGGCCGTCGATGACACCGCTTTTCTTAGCAATCTCTCCAGGGCGAAGCCGAAAACGAGCGCAATGACCCCGAACGACGAGAGATATGTCACGTCGATTGTGTAACGACCATAGCCCGGAAAGAAGCCGGAGCGGAATAGGTCTATTCCATGCACTAGCGGATTGTAACGCAAATACTCGCCGAAAGGAGGAGGGACGCGTTCAGTCATGAAGAACACTCCGCTCAAGAGGTAGAGAGGACGGGTCATCATCTTAAATATCGTCTCCCAGGACTTCATGACTGTGCTCAAGACGGCGTTCATGGCACCGATGCCAAGTGCGAGCAGCCAGAGAAGCGCCATCGCGTGCATCACGATCAGCGGCTGGATGACAACATTTATCAATTGACCAAGACCATACAAACCCAGGAGCAGCAGTATGAGTACGATTGACAACGTCGCCAGCTCAAGCAACGCGCGCGCCAAAATTACATCGGTGTGCTTGACCAGAGACAGGTGTAGCAACGCTCGGTTTGCCGTGATCGCACCTGTGAGGCGATGGGCCGTTTTCTCATAAATGAAGTATGGGATGATGCCGGTAACAAAGAACAGTGCCAAGCTGGTCCCGACCGGGTTTGTTCGAAGGAATGCCATATAAACGATACTTAGGATCGCGACATGGACAACGGGCTCAAGAATGGCCCAAATGTATCCGATTTTCGAGGTTCCAAATCGGGTCCGGGCTTCGCGTAACACAAGCGCGCCGACAACGCGAATTTGAAGACGGAAGGCCGCTCGAAACTCTGCTCCGCTCGAAGGGGCGGGACGATATACGAGGGTTGACACAAAACACGTCCTCTCTTCATTTAGCGGCGCTTATCAGGGGATGTTAGCCAGTCGGTCTGAGCTCGTCGAGAGAATTGGCTGCGTCGGAGGTAGGTTGTGGAGGGCTCAGCATTATCTCAGTGTCGTTCATGATGATCATCCTTGTATGGCTGACGTCTCGTTTGAACTCGACATCAGCCGTGCGCAATACTAGTGCGACCCCATAAATCGATGCGCCAACCGCTTTGCTTTTTTCTGCCAGCTTGGGACGTTCACTTCGTCATGCTTGGTCAGTTCTATCCGCATATCGTGCGTGTCGCGAACGTCGCTTAGCAGCAGGCGGTCATAGACTTCGCTTGCGGTTGCGAATTCAATTTCTGCGCCGCTGTGACAACCGGCATCAAAAAGTAATTCCAACATATCACGGGTTGGAGCGTAGGCGTGGGGGACGACCACGGTAGAAGGACCATTGAAGTATTCGGAGTGCATGGAGTGAGCATGCGTTTTTACATATAAGGTTCCGGCATGGACGTAAGACTGCTCAACAATACGCTCAGCCGCTTTCAACGGATTTTGGCCGCGATTTCGGACAAAAGCTGAGTAATAATCGATCGACGTCGCATCATGGTCTATTCTGGATGCCCAAATAAAAAACCGATCGCGCCCACGTGCTTCTCCCGCTCCGGCGAGCGGTTCTGGCTCGGCTTCCACTGTGTCGTAACCCTTGGGTGTGGAAACAGGCCGGCATAGGTACGGGCGCTCATGGCACGGATTGACGTGAGGTCTGCCTGCCGGGAACGTGAAATCGCCGCGGCAACCCAAGCGGTAGAGGATTTCAATTTCATCCACAATTCGGCACTCTGCGTCGTCGGAGGCATTAAGCGCCCAATTGCCATGGACGAATAACCAACGGTCGACTTGTCGCCCGACCTCTCGCGAGAGCATTGCGAGATTTTCTCTAATCGCAAGTTCGAAACGCGAACTGTCATGGGCTGCGCCCTCGATTGAAGACAAATATGCGCCGATGCCGCTCCTGGATGCGGTCACCGTTGCATTCGACGTGTAATTCTCGTGGTGAACATGGAGTTGGAATTCGCAGTCCGTCCCCTCCAATATCGGCATCAAAGCCGCGCGACACTCGGCGTCAACCTGAGGCGAACGCCGAACAAACCCGATTTTGTCGTCTGGAGTAGCAAAAATTAGATCTGACCCGCCCCGCAGAGCGAAGTTTAGATTCGGCTTGTAGAATAGCGTTAAGCGACGAGCGTATTCAATGCCCGAAATTGCCGCTGCAAAACGCTCGAGGTCTTCAATATTTTCCTGGCTAACTGCGTTACGGCCGCAAAATTTGCGCCAAGGTTCAAAGTGATCTGTATGAAAGTAAACGATTCGCTCGATCTCGCGCTTGCGCACTAACGAGGACAATCGCTGTCTGGCCGCTGCAAACATAAACGTTTCTCCGCGCCTTACAGCAGGTGATCGCGTATGGAAGAAACGACGAGCATCAACAGAAACCAGCCAACGAGGCAACTGGTTGCAACCAACAAGATAGACTGCGCTCTTTGCGGAAAAATCGCTGAATCTGGCAGAGACGGTTCGACAAACAAGGTCACGTAGGTCGAGCGGCGATCCGCACTCGACTGTGCCTTCTGCCGCGTTTCGAGCGCCGAAGCGTAGTATTTCTCGGCGATCTGCATTTCAGAATTTAGCGAGTCGAACTGAGCGAGAACAGTCGGATTAAGTTCTGCGGATCGGCGATTGGGGCTCTCACCAATCGAGCGACTCATTCGGTCGATTTCGTCTTCAGTCGAGGAGATCCGTGTTTTCAGCACTTGGATCTGAGGAGAGGATTGGGCCAGATAACGTGTCATGGTGGCCAGTTCCTGGTTCATCCGTGACACATCTTCGCGCAATTTGCTCAACAGGTCCGAACTCGCAGCAGCCGATTTGGTAACGTCCATTATCTGCTCTTGGATGCGGAAATCACGTAGCGCTAATCTCGCTTGTTGTAGTTTGGCCTCCGCGCGGACGAGGTCTTCGTCGGCAAATCGCACACCGTCCTGGCGAGCGCGTTCGCTCATTTTAAAGACCGCTTGGTCTGCTGCCTTGGCAATTGCCTGGGCGACCATCAGCGACTCTTCGGGCGAGAACGTCCGCACAGCCACCGTGACAATACCGGTCAGCATGTCGAAATGAGCTTTCACCATGCGCTTCCAGTGCTCAACCAAATCCTCTTGGGAAGCGGGAAGTCTCAACTTGGCTAGTTCATCCGCTTGAGGCGACGTATAAATTTTTCGGAGATCGATGCTTTTTGTGACCTCCATGACCATTTGGCGACTGTTAATGAGCTCCGTGACGACAAAAGCATCGGCGATCATGGCGCCAATGACCGCGGAGCCGCCACCTGTAACTTCGCCGCGGTCCGAACCGCGCACGGAAAGCTTGAATTCGGATACGTATTGGTTGGCCGCTATTTTGGTGTAATAATATGTGGCGGCTATAGTTGGGAATACGACCAACAAAAGAGCTGAAAGAAGAATGTTCCGGCCGCCCCTTCGCCGAGCTTGCACGCGACGTGCGGTCCGGTCGGGAACTGGTGTCGGTGCCTGAATGACGGTTGGTGCGCCTTCCTTGGCCCCGGCACTGTTCCGTATTACACTCGACACGGCCATGAACTCACCTCAGTATGCTACTCGGCAACTGGCCCTCCGACGTGGTCGGAGCATCCCGAGGAACAACCGTAACGGTTGGCTGATCCACTGGCAAAAGTTGTTGGCAACCGACCCGCTACTTACGTTAGAGCTGTGTCCGGATAATCACGTATACATCCAATAACGACAGTGCATGCGATTGGCCGGAGGAGCTGTGGAATTTGGCACCAGCTGCGACCGCCATTTCGGAACAATAGCGTCGCGTCTTTGCCGTTGCTGCCCATCAATGGCAGGCAACCCATACAGCACTCCCCACGGCCCAACCGCTATTTGCCGATGCAAAAGCGGCTAAAGTCTTTGCCCAGAACTTCGTCGGCACCAATGTGGCCGGTGAGGCGGCCAATGGCCGAAAGGGCCAAGCGGAGGTTTTCGGCCCGGAGTTCGATGAGATGGTCTGGGTTGTCGAGAAATGCGCGGATGTGCGCTGTCTCGACCTCCCGCCTGTGACGCAGAAACGTGAGCACGGCATCGCCCGGCTTGCCGATGTCGGCGCGACAGCGCGTGCATTGACAGCTCACCTAGCGGAGCGAGCCAAGCGCGCGATCGTCTCCGACGAAGATCTCTGTGCTGCCCAGCTCGTTTGGGATCCGAGCTCAGTCGGCGCAAATGCAGATGTTTGGCTCCGTGGGTTGGGATCGAACCAACGACCGTCCGATTAACAGTCGGATGCTCTACCGCTGAGCTACCACGGAATACCTGGGGTGCTGACGCATGCCCCAATTACGGAAGGCGGTCGATTAAACCAAATCGATGCCGATGGCCAGCCCCTCAGAGCGCAAAACCCCGCTGGGGTATGCCCTGCGACATCGAGCGCGCTGCCAGCCTATCAACGGCCCCTGCTCACGCGTGGGCCATGCTCTTCACGATTTCTTCGGTCATCTTCTTGGCATCGCCCAGAACCATCACGGTATTGTCGCGATAGAACAACGGGTTGTCGATACCGGCATAGCCCGACGATAGCGAGCGCTTGTTGAACAATACCGTCGCCGACTTCCACACCTGCAGCACGGGCATCCCATAAATTGGCGAGGTCTTGTCGTCTTCGGCGGCCGGGTTGGTCACGTCGTTGGCGCCGATCACGTAAACGACGTCGGCCTGCGGGAACGCGCTGTTGATATCCTCTAGCTCGAACACTTCATCGTAGGGTACGTTGGCTTCGGCCAGCAGCACGTTCATGTGGCCCGGCATGCGGCCAGCGACCGGATGGATCGCGTACTTCACGTCGATCCCGTTCTTCTTCAGCGTATCGGCGAGTTCGCGCAGCGCGTGCTGCGCCTGGGCTACCGCCATGCCGTAGCCCGGGACGATGATTACCGACTGGGCGTTCTTCATCACGTAAGCGGCGTCTTCGGCCGAGCCGAGCTTGACCGGGCGCTGTTCGGCGCCGCCAGCGGGTCCGGCCGTTTCGCCACCAAAGCCGCCCGCGATCACCGAGATGAACGACCGATTCATGCCCTTACACATGATGTAGGACAGGATCGCACCCGACGAGCCGACAAGGGCACCGGTGATGATCAGCGCGATGTTGCCGAGCGTGAAGCCGATGCCGGCGGCCGCCCAACCCGAATACGAGTTTAGCATGGACACGACGACCGGCATGTCGGCGCCGCCGATCGGAATGATGAGCAACACGCCAAGGGCCAACGACAGCAGAGTGATCGCCCAGAACAGCAGGTGCGAGCCGCCCGACTGGCAGAATTCGTAGACGAGGTAGACGATCAACGCGGCCAGCGCGAGGTTGATGTAATGGCGCATCGGCAGGGTAATCGGCTTGCCCGACATGCGGCCCGACAATTTGGCGAAGGCAATCACCGAGCCTGTGAACGTCAGAGCGCCGATGGCGACGCCGAGCGACATCTCGAGCAGCGCAAGTGGCGCGATTTGCCCGGCCTTGCCGATGCCGAATGCTTCCGGCGCATAGAGGGCGCTCGCCGCGACGAACACGGCCGCGAGACCGACCAGCGAGTGGAACGCCGCGACCAGTTCCGGCATCATGGTCATCGGGATCATGCGCGCGGCGTAGGCGCCGATCGCGCCACCGATGCCGACGCCGCCGATGATCAACAGCCATGTCGAAAAATCATCAGGAGCGGCGAGCTGGGTCAGCGTGGTGACCATGGCGATCGCCATGCCGAGCATGCCGTAGGTGTTACCCTGCCGCGATGTCGACGGGCTCGATAGCCCGCGCAACGACAGGATGAACAGGATGCCCGATACGAGGTAGAGCAGCGCGGCGGTATTGGTCGAGAGTGTCATTGGGCAGGACCGTGAACGGTGAACGGGTGAAGTCGTGAACGGTGGAGTCGCCAGACCAAAGACTTTTTCAAAGCTTTGCTTCCAACGAACGAATAAGGTTACGAAGCATGCGCCCTACGCTTTCGATGTCACTGATCAGTGGGGCCGTAGCCTCGGATGTGATTAAACCGATCCGCTCCGAGAGTATGATGTGTGTATCAAGCTCCTTCTGCGATCCCTGCGAGATACGAAGGAAGTGTATAAACGACTGGGTAGTTTCACGCCCGTACCCTTCTGCGATGTTTGCCGCGATCGACACCGAGGCTCGTCTAATTTGCGACGTCATTCCGAATGCTTCGTCGCGAGGGAACGCTTTAGTGGCACCATAGCAGTCGACAGACAATTTCATGGCCAATTGCCAACGTCTAGGTCCTTATGCGACCGAATGGAAGTCAACGTACACACCACTTCACGACTTCACGACTTCACCCTTCACTTCTCTTTCTTCTTGTACATCGCGAGCATCCGCGACGTGACGAGAAAGCCGCCGAAGATGTTGATCGAGGCCATGATCAGCGCGAGGAAGCCGAACAGCTTGGCCAAAGTGCTGCCGTCTTTCAGCGCGGACACCCCGCACGCCAGAAGCGCGCCGACGACGATCACCGAGGAGATCGCGTTGGTCACGGCCATCAGCGGCGTATGAAGCGCGGGCGTCACGCTCCACACCACATAATAGCCAACGAAGATCGCCATCGCGAACACCATCAGCCGGTAAATTCCCGGATCGACAGCCGCGCCGATACCTTCGGCGGCGAGGGCTGGCGTCACGACCTCCGGTATCAGGACGGCGAGGCAGAGCAGTGAGGCCAGAATGGTGCGCAGCATTGTCGAGGTCTCCGGGCGCCGAACTTCAAGATGAGGGATGATCAGGCCGCTTTAGCGGGAGCATAGATCGCATGCACCAGCGCGCCGTCCTTGGCGAGCAACGTGCCTTTGATGATCTCGTCGTCCCAGTTGATTTTGATCTGCTTTTCTTTTTTGTCGATCAGCAGTTCGAGGAACGCATAGAGGTTCTTGGCGTAGAGGCTCGATGCGTTGACCGGGATCATGCCAGCGACGTTGAGCAAGCCATAAACCCGCACGCCGTTGTGGTCGACGATCTCGCCGGGTTTGGTCAATTCGCAGTTGCCGCCACGTTCGGCGGCAAGGTCGACGATCACGGCGCCGGGCTTCATGCTTTCGACCATGGCGCGCGTAACCAACCGGGGGGCCGGACGACCGGGGATCAGCGCCGTGGTGATGACGATGTCCTGGTTCTTGATGTGGGCGGCCGTCAGTTCGTCCTGCTTGGCCTTGTAGGCATCCGACATCGGCTTGGCGTAGCCCGTTGCGGTCTGGGCCTGCTTGAATTCGTCGTCCTCGACGGCGATGAATTTCGCGCCCAGCGAGGCAACCTGCTCTTTGGCGGCTGGTCGAACGTCGTTTGCCGACACTTGTGCGCCGAGACGACGCGCCGTCGCGATAGCCTGCAGCCCGGCGACGCCGGCACCCATGATGAAGCACTTTGCGGCCGGCACCGTCCCGGCCGCGGTCATCATCATCGGCATCGCCTGCTCGAACAGCGCGGCGGCATCGACGACCGCTTTGTATCCAGCAAGGTTGGCCTGAGACGACAGCACGTCCATCGACTGGGCACGCGTGATTCGCGGCATCAGCTCCATCGAGAATACCGTCGCGTTGGTGGTGGCCATGGCCTCCAGCGCGGCGCGGTCGCCGTAGGGGTCGACCATGCCGACGACCATTGCGCCGGACTTCAACGCTGCGATCTCAGCCGCATCCGGGCGGCGCACCTTGAGCAGGATATCGGCGCCGGCCAGTGCTTCTGCCGCCGTTGGCACGATCTGCGCGCCTTGGGCTGCGAACTGCGCGTCGGAAAATCGCGATCGGCCACCAGCACCGGCTTCGATGCGCACGGTGGCGCCGAGCGCAACGAGCTTCTTGACGGTTTCGGGAGACGCCGCGAAGCGGGGCTCTTCGCTGTGTTCCGCTGTGACCGCGATGGTGACCATGGTGCTGCCTTGTTCGGGGGACGGACGACATTCAGACTGAGCTCAACGGCCCTGGTTCGACTGTCCGGGTTCATCGGCATGGGGCCGAAATTCCCGGTCGGCTGTGCTGGGCGAACCGTTCCAAGAGCGACCGCGCACGGCTCGGCCTTCAGGACGGTTCAAGCTTCGGGCCGATAAAACCTTCGGAGCGATTAGGCCTTAGGAACGAGGAATACGTACATCGCAACCATCAAGAGCACGAGGAACACGATGGCGAACTGCGTCAGCCTCAAGAAACCTTTGTAGGTCGAGACGTGCTCCCGGTAATCCATATCGGGATGACCCTTTGACGTATCGAGATCCATGGCGCGCTTTTCCCTGTCTGACCGGCCGCGCTGACGACGTATCGCGCGCTGGCGTTTTGTTGCCTGAGCGGCCGTACATCTGCCACATCCTCGCCACAAGGCAAGATGCCAAAATCAGCGCGTTTCGCCCCATGTCGACGGTCGGCGCTTTGGCGCGGCTGGCCGCGTTGACGGGTTCAGCCTAGCTCCCTACACCAAATTCTACCGCGATGCCGCCGGTCTCATGCCGGTTCGCTCGACCCATTGCCGCCTTGGATACCCGCTGATGACCTTGACGCTCGACCCTACGCTTGCGCCGTCTTTGCCCGAGGCCCGTTCCTGGCCGTTCGAGGAGGCGCGGCGTCTGATCAAGCGGCTGGAGAGGCTGACTCGTCCCGCCCGCACGCCCGTCATATTCGAAACCGGATATGGCCCGTCTGGGCTGCCGCACATCGGCACGTTTGGCGAGGTTGCCCGTACGACGATGGTGCGCCAAGCCTTCGAAGCTTTGACCGGGGGTACCGTCCCGACCCGCCTTGTCGCATTCTCCGACGATATGGATGGCCTGCGCAAAGTGCCAACCAACCTGCCCAACCAGGACCTGTTGGCGGGCTTTCTCGACCGTCCCCTGTCGCGCGTGCCCGACCCGTTCGGCACGCACGAAAGCTTTGCTCATCACAACAACGCCCGGCTGCGGGCCTTCCTCGACCGGTTCGGCTTCGAGTACGAATTCGTATCGGCGACCGAGGCCTATGCCAGTGGCCAGTTCGATGCGACGCTGCTGCGGATGCTGGCCGTGTACGACAAGGTGATGCAGATCATCCTGCCGACGCTTGGCCCCGAGCGTCAGGCGACCTATTCGCCATTCCTGCCCGTTTGCCCGCGCACCGGCCGCGTTCTGCAGGTGCCGATGATCGAGCGCAACGCAAAGGCCGGCACGGTGGTCTACGCCGACCCGGAGACGGGCGAAAAGATCGAGACGACCGTTACCGGCGGCGCGGTCAAATGCCAGTGGAAGGCCGACTGGGCGATGCGCTGGACCGCGCTCGGCGTCGATTACGAGATGGCCGGCAAGGACCTGATCGACAGCGTCACGCTGTCGTCCAAGATCTGCAAGGCGCTCGGCGGCACCCCGCCCGAGGGTTTCAACTACGAATTGTTCCTCGACGAGACCGGCGCCAAGATCTCCAAGTCGAAGGGCAACGGCCTCGAGGTCGGCGAGTGGCTGACTTACGGCACGCCCGAGAGCCTTGCGCTCTACATGTACGAGAAGCCCAAGACCGCCAAGCGGCTGCATTTCGACATGATCCCGCAAAAGGTCGACGAGTATTTCAAGTTCATCGAGGCGTTCGGCCGCCAGGGACCCAAGGACCGGCTCGACAATCCCGTCTGGCATATTCACGCCGGCGCACCGCCAGCCGTCTCGATCCCTGTGACGTTCGCGCTATTGCTCAACCTCGTTTCGGCTTCGAACGCGTCCGACAAGGCGACCATGTGGGGGTTCATCCGCCGCGTCGCCCCCGACGCAAGCCCCGAGACGCACCCCGTCCTCGATCAGCTGGCGGGCTACGCCATCCGCTATTTCAACGACCGCCAATCGAAGCTGAAAGTCTTCCGCACGCCCGACGACGTCGAGATCGCCGCGCTGACGGCACTGTCGGATGCGCTTGCCACGGCCCCGGCCGGCGCCAAGGCCGAGGATCTGCAATCGATCGTGTACGACATCGGCCGCAGTGTGCCGCGTTACCAAGACCTCAACGCCAAAGGCGCAACGCCCGAGCGGCCCGGCGTATCGAATGCTTGGTTCACGGCAATCTATGAAGTTCTATTCGGCGAAAGCCGCGGGCCCCGCTTCGGCTCATTCGTCGAAATGTACGGCGTCGATGGCACACGCGCGCTCATCGCGCGCGGCGTGAAGGGGGAGTTGGTGGCGCAGGTCGTGCCCGCTTGAGAATCAGGGGGCAGCGGTCCACCATCTCGCGCTCGGTTAAACGGGCGGCACCGTCGGCGGCTCGTCCCGCACCCAGAGTAGATCAAGCGGAAACGTATGCGCCTCGAACGGCGGCGCGGTCACGGCGTCGTCCTGCTTGAACGTCGCTGCGAGCAGCCACTTGCCCCCCGTCAACGCGAACACTTCGAGCGTTTCCGCAATCGGATCGACATACCAGCAGTGGCCGACCCCGAATTGGGCGTAGATCGACAATTTATCGGTCCGATCGATGGCCTGAGTCGACGGCGAGAGCACCTCACACAACCAATCCGGCGGCACGTCAATAAAGGCCGTGTTGGGAAACGGCGTCAGCCGCTCGCGCTTCCAGCCAGCCATGTCGGGCACGACGACGTGGGGGCCGAGGTGCAGTTCCGGCTCGACCATGAAGATCCAGCCCCCGGGGGCTCCGGTGCCTCGACCGAAACTCGGCTCGACTTGGGCCCCCAACCGCATGGCGGCAACGCCGTGTCGCGGTGCCGGGCGTGGGTGCGCATGGAGCGCGCCAAACAGGATTTCTCCCACCACGTTCGGTGGCAGAGACTCGATGTCGGCATAGATGGCGCGGCGGGGCTTCGGCTTGAGCATGAGGACTTTGCCTTTCACACTGCGGGCTTTGGCTCGTCTCGCACCCAGAGCAAGTCGAGCGGGAACGTATGCGCCTCAAACGGCGGCGCGGTCACTGGATCGTCGTTCTTGAACGTCGCCGCGAGCAACCACTTGGCGCCCGTAAGAGCGAACACTTCGAGCGTTTCAGCGATCGGATCGACATACCAGCAGTGGCCGACGCCGTATTCGGCGTAAACCGACAGCTTGTCTGTCCGATCCAAAGCCTGGGTCGAGGGCGACAGCACCTCGCACAGCCAGTCGGGCGGCGTCTCGATGTAGGCCGTATTGGGAAACGGCGTCAGCCGCTCGCGCTTCCAGCCTGCGATGTCCGGCACGACAACGTGGGGTCCGAGGTGCAGTTCCGGCTCGACCATGAACATCCAACCGCCGGGGCCACCGCTGCGGCGGAATTGAAACGGACCTGTGATTTCCGCGCCGACGACATTGGCCGCCACCGCGTGCCGCGGAGCTGGGCGGGGGTGCGCATGCAGCGCGCCAAACAGGATCTCGCCCACCACGTTCGCTGGTAGGGCTTCGATGTCGGCATAGGTGGCGCGGCGGGGCTTGGGTTTTAACATTGGTGGACCGGTTCGAACGTCCGACACCGAACGTATCACGGAAACCGAGCAAGACGATCACATTGCATGGCTGTCGCCGGTACGAGATGAGAACCGTCCCCGCCATGCCGCCCCTCTTTCTTGCCTCGGCTGAGGCTAACCTGCGGGTTGTATCCACGCCAACGGTGATGCCCTAAAATTCCTAAGAAGGGGTCGAAATCAATGCCACTCACCCCATCGCCGCCTGCAACTCCGTCAGCGATGCCACCGCGTCTTGGCCAGCGAAGATGAAGCGGTCGATGCCGGCCTCGCGGTAGCTGGCCTCGGCGTCGCCGGGGCGTCCGGCCAGCGCGATGTGGGTTGCGCCAGCGGTTTTCAGCGCTCGGGCGACCGGCTCGGCGAGCTTGACGTATTCGGCATCCGAAGAGGCGATCACCGCGACGCATGCACCGGATTTGGCGAACGCCGTTACAGCCATATCCTCGCTATCGATCTGATCGCCAGCAACGACGCCGATGCCGCCGCTGGCGAGCAGGTTCGTGACCCATGTTGCGCGGGCGGTGAATTGAGCCTGCGGCCCGAGCGTGACGAGCAGCACGTCCATCGTGGTGCCCGCAGCGCGGCTTGCGTCGGCAACGTCGCGCAACGCCTCGAACGTGGCGGCGAGCCGGATCGGGGTCAGCGGCTCTATCTCGGGCGGCGTGGCTAAAGGAGCGGCGGGGGCGCGCGGAGCGACTGTAACGCCATCATCGCCGAGCTTGGGGAACGCCGACACGCCGGTCAGCTCGATACGTCCGGTTGCTATGCCCTTCGCGCGCTCGGCGGCGACGGCTGCGATGCGGCCTTGTATCAGCCCTGAGCGCAGTGCGGCGACGATACCTCCGTCAGCCTCGATTTCCTGCAGCAAGTTCCAAGCTTCATTTGCGAGGTCAGCCGTCAGCTTTTCTACGTACCACGAGCCGCCGACGGGATCGATGACGCGGCCGAGCCCGCTCTCCTCCTGCGCCACGATTTGCGTATTGCGGGCGATGCGCCGGGCGAAGGCGTCGGCTTCACCCAGCGCGTCGGTGAACGGCCGCGTGACGATGGCATCGGCCCCGCCGAACGAAGCGGCCGCTGTGGCAACAGTCGTGCGTAGCATGTTGGTCCACGGATCGCGCCGCGCCATCATCCGCCGCGACGACACGGCTGTCAGGCGCATGCTCGTAGGAGCATCGGCCGCGCCGCAGGCATCGGCGATGCGCGCGATGATCGTCCGCGCGGCGCGGATTTTGGCGGCCGTCAGGAAGATGTCGGCATCGGTCGCGAGATGCACGGCGATGTGCAGCACGGCTTCGGCTGGACCAACGCCAGCGGTCTCAAACGCGCGAAGGTAGGCGATGAGCGCTGCGGCCATGCCGGCGAGTTCCTGCGCTTCGCTGGCGCCGGCCTCGTGGTACGGCAAGCCGCTGGCGAGCATGGTCCGCGACAGGGGTTCGGCTGCGCGGAAGGTCTTGGCCAGCGCCACCGATGCGTCGATCGCAGCGGGTACCGGCTGCCCGACGGTGCCGTGCCGGGCGAAGGTGCCGATAGGGTCGAGGTTGAGCTGAAATCGCCGCGTTCTGGCCGTTCCAGCGAGCGCTGGCAGCGCTGCCAGCAACGACTGGCTCGCCTCCAAGGCCGCAAGCCCACCGTCGAGTTCGATCGTCGCGAGGTCGAGATAAACGCCCGTCATTAGCGTCGACCAGTCGCCGACCGTGTCAACGCGCACGCCCGATTGCACCGGGGCAGCGATCGTGACGAGGATCGCGTTGGCCCCGCCTTCGAGGTCGGCCAGCAGGGCGCGATTGGCCGACGCCGCATCGCCGCTGTCGATCACGGACGTGATGTCCCAGCCGAGCCCCGGAACCGCGCCGTGGCGGCCGCGCGTGTAGGGGGCAAGGCCTGGCGCGGGCGGCGCATCTGTTGGCGCATCGCTACGCGTGTACAGCGGCTTGACGGCAATCCCATCGGCCGTGCGCGCGACCAGCTTGCGGTCGAAGTCGGCGCCCTTGAGCGCCTTGTCGACGAGCGCGCGCCATTGGGCCTCGGTGGCCGGGGCGAAGGCAGACGCAAAAGTTGCGGCGGCAGTCGGGGTCGCGGGGGTGGTCGGGGTCGTGGGGGCGGTCGTGCTGGCTGTCATGGCTTGGCTTCGTGTTGCATATCGCTGGCGGGCTGCGTGGATCGCCTCAGCCATCCATACCAACGATGCCGCGTCAATCGCCAGAGCGAACCGTACGGCGCAGGAAGATCAGCGCAATGTCGACGGTTTTTCCCGGCCGGCGCAAATCGGCCACCGGGCGAAAGCTCGTCGCGACCGAAAACCCGGCGGCACGTGCGCGTTCGATAAACTCCGGCTGATGGTGGCGGCACGGATCGGCCAACAGCGCCAGTCCGCCGGGCGCCAATGTCGCTGCGATCACGCCAAGGACATCGTCGTGGACGGTTTGGTCGTAGATCACGTCGGCGCCGATCACGAGGTCGTAGCGCGTGCTGCGCCCGGTGTCGCCAGCCCCGCTATCGCTGGGCGTGTGCCAGTGCGACCAGTTGGCTTCGATAAAAGTCACGCCGTCGATGCCGTTCGCTGCCGCATTCATCCTTGCCGTATCGATCGACAACGCATCGTGGTCGGTCATGGTTACTTGCCCGCCATGATGGGCGGCCGCTAATCCGGCAAGGCCCACGCCGCATCCGATCTCCAGGACGCGGGGGCCGTCAGGGCTTTCGGCATCCGTCTTGCCGAATGGGTCGGCGAGCGCGTTGGCCAGTTCGTCGGCGAGTGCGACTGCGCTCTCCCACAGGAGTAGGCCGAACGGGAACGGTTCGCGGCCTTCGGCGAAGGCAAGCAGGGCGGTATCGTCCTGTGCACAGTGGATGCGCCAGTGCCGGCCGCCGGCCGCCACCATCAGAGGCTGCAATACGCCAGCTGCCGCAGGCCTATGATCAACCATGCTGGATCAAACCGGGCGCCGGTCGAACACCAGCTTGACCGCTAATGCGGTCAGGACGCCGCCCAGCATCCAGCGCCGTGCAACCGACCACCGCGGTGCCAATGGCGCGCGCGCTGCGAGGCTGCTCGCCGTAAACACAAGCACCATGTGGACGCCAAACTGCAGCACGATGTGGGTCGCACCGAGCAGCAAGTACTGGCCAAGCACGTGACCGCGGGCGGGATCGACGAACTGCGGTAGCAGCGCGAGATAGAACATCGCGATGTTCGGATTGAGCAGGTTGGTCACCAAACCCATCGTGAACAGGCGGTTGGCGCTGTGATGCGGCGCCGTCGTCACAGCCGCAGCATCGCCTATGCCGTCGTTGGCCGATACGGCGCTCCACGCCAGATACAGCAGGAACGCAACCCCGGCCCAGCGGATGGCCTCGTACGCCATCGGGACAGCAACCAGCAGCGCCGTCAGTCCAAGGGCCGCCGCAACGAGGTAGGCGACGTATCCCCACATCACGCCGAACGCAGAGATCAAACCGGCGCGGTGGCCCTGCGCCATCGATTGCGACACGATGTAGACGACGTTCGGCCCCGGCGTGACGACGAACCCGGCGACCACGACGAGATACGCGAGCCAAGCGCTGTCTGAGATCACGGTCCCGCACCCCCGCCATCGGCAAATGCGCCAAGTAGCGAACCTTGCCTGAACAACGACCGCATGGCGTCGCCGATCCTCATCGGTTTGCCCGACGCCGCCACGAGCACCAGCACGACGTCGGCCTCGCACACGGGCTGGCCATCGCGGGTGATGATCTGGGACAGCTTCACGCTGGCCCCACCAAGTTCGAGGATCGTGGTGTTGATTTCGAGCACGTCATCCATGCGGGCCGGCTTGAAGAAGTCGAACGTCATGCGGCGCACGATGAACCCGGCGGGTTCAAGGTCGTCGCTGCCATCGATCAGTCGCCGCGCATCGGTGCCGAGCAGACGGAGGAAATCGCTGCGTCCCCGCTCGCACCAGCGCACGAAGCTGCCGTGGTAGGCAATTCCGCCCGCGTCCGTGTCTTCGAAATAGACCCGGACCGGTAGCATGTGGACTTGCCGGTCGTTGCGGATCGCTAAGCGGCCGGCAAGATCGGGCCAATGGGATGGCGCGCTGTCGTTGGCGGGTATCGGAGGTTCAGCAGGCATCGCGGGCTCGTCTGACGTCATGTTGCAACCGGGCTCCCGAGATCGATGACGACGATTTCTGGCGGACGTCCAAAGCGGACTGGATATGCGCTGCAGCCGAGCCCACCCGACACCAACAGGTGGCGCCCGCCTTCGACCACGTGGCCATATAGATAGCGTTGCCCGTAGCGCGACGGCACGATTGGCGCAAAACCGGCAATCGTGATCTGCCCACCGTGCGTGTGGCCCGAAATTGTCAGGGCGACGCGTTCGGGGATGTCGGGGAAGATATCCGGCTCGTGCGCCATCAAGATCATCGGTGCTTGGTCGGTCACGTATGACATCGTCAACGGCACGTCGTGGACACCCACGAAGCGATCGAAACGACGGCCTGGGCGCGTCGCGCCGCGCGGCCAGTACGCCCACTGGTCGCCGAGGCCTGCTATCCAAAACGGCTGGCCGTCCTTTTCGAGCCGGACCGCGCGATTTTCGTAGACCGGGATGCCGGCGGCCTCCAGTGCCACGGCTGCTGGCACCGGACCGCCGCGCTTCAACTGTACGGAGATGTCCTGCCAATAGTCGTGATTGCCAAGAACGGCATGGACGCCGAGCGGTGCTTTCAAACCGCCGAGTTCGGCCGCCCATGTCTCGTTGGCCATATCGCGGGATAATCTCGCGATCTTGTCTCCCGCTACATAGTCACCGAGCAACAGCGTCACGTCGGGAGTCAGGGCGTTGGTGCGCGCAACGATCTGGCGGATGCGCGCTGCGCTCATCCACGGGTCGCAGGCATGAAGGTCGGCGATAACGGCACAGCGCAAGGTCAATCCCGAAGGCCAGCGCGGCGGCGTTATCTTGTAGCGCGTCACGACGAGCCGCCAAGGCTCGGCCACGGCGTAGCCGCCGATCGCAATCGTGGTCGCCCCCGCTGCCAAGACACCGCGCAACAGCTGCCGCCGTGTGAAGAGTTTCGCCATGTCCTGCGTTTGCCCTCACCCGTCCAACGGACCTGGATCGTCGAATAGCGTCGGCTGTCCGCCCGAGGAAGACCGCGATGGACCAGCAAGGCCAATGTGGCGAAACGCCTTCATCGTCAACACGCGCCCGCGCGGCGTCCGTGCCACGAAACCCTGTTGCAACAGGAATGGCTCGACGATCTCTTCCAGCGCATCGCGCGGTTCGGACAAGGCGGCCGCGATCGTCTCGATCCCGACCGGCCCGCCGTCATAGTTTTTGGCGATACACGACAAATAGCGGTGGTCGAGGGCGTCGAGGCCTTCGCTATCGACTTCCAGCGCACGCAGCGCCACGTCGGCAACCTCGGCAGTGATGACGGGCGCCCGCGCGACGGCTGCAAAATCACGCACGCGGCGCAGCAGGCGACCGGCGATGCGCGGCGTGCCGCGTGCGCGCCTCGCAATCTCGCGCGATCCTTCGGGCGATAACGGCGCGCCGAGCACGCGTGCGCCACGCGACACCACGAGTTCCAGTTCCTCGACGGTATAAAAATTCAGCCGGATCGGGATGCCGAACCGGTCGCGCAAGGGCGTCGTCAGAAGTCCGGCCCGCGTCGTCGCGCCGACAAGCGTGAATTTCGACAGGTCGATCTTGACCGAGCGCGCCGCCGGGCCTTCGCCGATCATCAGGTCGAGCTGATAGTCCTCCATCGCCGGATAGAGGATTTCCTCGACTGCGGGATTAAGACGATGGATTTCGTCTATGAACAGGACGTCGCGCTCTTCGAGATTGGTCAGCAGTGCTGCCAGATCGCCGGCCTTGGCAATGACTGGCCCCGACGTCGAGCGGAACCCAACTCCCAGTTCCTTGGCCATGATCTGCGCCAGCGTCGTCTTGCCCAGCCCCGGAGGGCCGGCAAATAGAACGTGGTCGAGCGCGTCGCCGCGCAATTTGGCCGCCTCGATGAACACGCGCAGATTGGCGCGCGCCTGCTCCTGGCCGATGAATTCGTCGAGCGATTGCGGGCGGATCGAGGCTTCGAACACGTCCTGCTCGCGCTTGGCGCCGCTCAGGATGCGTGTCTCGATCGGATTGCTTGCGGGTTCTGACATGACCCCTGTGCGCTAACACGATTTGGCCGACACCGTCAGCAGCGACGGCCGTGCTATCGCGTGCCATCGCATCTGCCCCCCGCCTTGTCTGTCGTGGACCGTACAGGCGGGCCACGCAGGCAAGCTGGCCTTCCATGGTGTTTGCGACGAAGCCTGCGCGGTTACCGGTCGGCCGTTGCGCGCGGCGGCAGATAGGGCGCCAACTCGGCCCGCAGGCTCGCCACCGTGTCCTCGATCTGCCCGATGACCCGCTCGGCTTCGGTCCGTGTTGCAATCGTCGGATCGCAACTCATGGCAATGCTATCGAACGGGCGCTTGGCGTGATGGTCGGCGCCACTCGTGGCGTCCATCCGACGTTGCGCCTCGGCTTCGACCGCGAATTGCGGACCGTAGACCAAAAATGATTTCAACGCGTTCTGGCGCATCGCTGCCTCCGCTGGATTTAACCCGCAGTTTGGCTTGATCAGATTCGCGGGGAGCGCGGGCGAATACAGCGCGCTTAAGGACCAGTTGCGAACAGGATTGCGCGTAGGCCAGCCCGCTAGGGCTGTAACGCGGAGGTGGTGGGGCCTTCGGCGGTTCGCCGATGCGTATGGCCGACGGTCTACGCTTTGGTTGGGAAAAACGTTGGTGGAGCTAAGCGGGATCGAACCGCTGACCTCTTGCATGCCATGCAAGCGCTCTCCCAGCTGAGCTATAGCCCCATCCGTTGTACGCGACGGTCTGGTACCCGCCACGAAGCCAGCGTTACTAGTCGCTTATGGTCGCCACTTCAAGCGGCAAAACGATAGGCCCGATCGGCGCACCCGCAGGAAGCAACGCAATGCCTCTGTGGCCGGGGCTGGCACCGTTGGAATTCGCTTAGTCGCGACGGTTCGTTTCGGGGTGGACATGCCATCCCGGCCCGTCCAATTGTTTCATCTAAGCTCAGCGCTGTGAAAACGCGACCCGAACAGGAGCACTTCTCATGCCGCGCAAGGCACAACCATTCTTCGCCCCCTCGGCACAGCCTGTCGCCCGATTGATTGCGGGGACGATCGCAATCATCGCGGCTACGATCGGGCTAACAGCCCTGCAGACGCGTGCCACAGCGCAGTCCATCGCTCCCGGCGCTCCATCGACAGGCACCCAGATCGGGGGACCTGCTGCCGGCAGCGCATCCAACCGGAGCCCGGCAGCTGCCACCCCGCCAGCCGCTAGCTCGGCACGTGCGCCCGATCCGTCACCGGCGGCATCGGACTTGTGCGTCATCTGCCAGGAGCCGATGGCGGTATATCGTTGCCGCGCCGAGGGCGCCGAGCCAAATTTGCCGCCGATGCCCGGCACGCAAATCAAATGCGTCACCGAGATTTCACAGCGCTCGGGCCACGGCCGATGCCGCATCGACAAAGCGTCGACCGGCACGGCGTGTGTCGGCCAGTTCGTGACCGTGACGGCGCCGTCTCCGTCTTTGCAAGTCCAGACGCCGACAGGGGCCGCGCCCGACACCGCGCGCGCCGTCGCCGCACAGCCGGTCGCGCCTGCACAAACGGTCGCGCCTGCACAAACGGTCGCCGATAAACCGCCCGAGACAATGGAAGCGCTCGCCAAGGACGCTGCTCGCAAATCCACGCAAGCGGTCAAAGACACGTCGTCGGCCGTCGGCGGTGCGCTGAAAAAATCGTGGGATTGCGTCACGTCATTGTTCAAGGGCTGCTGAGGATCCGCCTACGCATCGAGGCGTGGAATTTGGTCCGGGGACCGCAGCGCGCGGCTTGGCGTGGCCGGTAGATTTTTTGCCATCATCTCGCCGTGAGCGCGGACTGATGGCGAGCTCTCCACGATCCATCGCCGCCTTGGCGGCAGCCGCGCCCACGTCCGTCCCGCCGGTTGTCCACAGCGCTATCGTTGCAATTTCCAAAGTTAAATCAGACGATTGCGCAATCCGTCTTGCGATCACTCCACGGCGGGCTTGATCCTCGCACCCAAATCGTTGCAAAAGCGCAACAGGCAAGGGTGAATGCTGGTTGCAACATAATTGCTGCGGGATATCGTGGCGGCAGAGCGACATAGTCAAGGACCGTTCAGCGTCGGTTCAGTCACATTGAACCATGCTGAACAGGTACTTTGCCGATCGGCGCTCGGGGTTGAGATCGTTGTTTTTGGCTCGATTATGTTTCGCTCGATTGAGTTTTTCTCGCCGCGCTTGATTTTGGGCGCGGCGCCGCACCTGGAAAACGGCAGGAGGGACGCGTGCTTGTTTCACCGACAGTCTTGGGGCAGACGATATTTCTGATCGTGGCTGTTGTCGGCATGTCTGGCTGCGCCAATGAGCCCAAGCTGGCGCCGTCTCTGGCTCCGATGATGATCGGCGGACCGGCCGCTGCGGCAACCGCGCCGGTTAGCCTCACTGGTAGCCTCACTGGCATCGCCGCTGCTGCCTCTGCGCCCGATACTTTGCCGCCCGGCAACCTAGCGCCCGATGCGTTTGCGCCCGAAAACTTGGCTCGCAAATCTCTGGCTGCAAAAGTCTTGGCAGCTCGCGCGCTCGAAACCGTCACCGGCCTCAAGACAGATCCCGCCCGGCTCAGCGAGCACGATTGATCGCCCCGCTCATCGACCCTGCACTCACGGAATGAGGACGCTTGATCCCGTTGTCTGCCGCCCCTCGAGTTCACGGTGGGCGCGCGCGGCGTCCGCCAGCGGATAGCGTTGGTTGACGGGTATCGTGACCGCACCACTTGCAATCATTTGGAACAGGTCGGCGGCGTTCGCGACGAGATCCTCGCGGCGTGCGATGTAGTGGGCAAGTGACGGGCGCGTTGCAAACAGCGAACCGCGATAGGCCAGCGCCGATACTTCGAACGGCGGCACCGGACCTGAAGATGCGCCGAAGCTGACCCACATGCCTTTTGGCTTCAGGCAGTCGAGCGAGGCTGGGAATGTATCCTGGCCAATCGAGTCGTAGACCACGTCACAGCCGCGACCTCCGGTCAGCGCCTTGACCTCGTCGACGAACGGCTCCCCGTGACGGACGACCACCACGTGGCTCGCGCCGTGAGCCTTGGCGAGTTCGGCCTTCTCCGGCGTACTGACGGTGCCGATCAAGGTCGCTCCAAGGGCGCGGGCCCACTGGCAGGCGATCAAGCCGACGCCGCCGGCCGCTGCGTGGAACAACATCACCGTGCCAGCCGCGACGGGATAGGTCTCGCGGAACAGATACCGCACCGTCATGCCCTGTAGCATCGCGGACGCTGCCGTCTCGTAGCTGACACCAGCCGGCACCGGGACGAGCCGGTCGGCCGCGATGTTGCGATGGGAGGCATAGCCGCCCGGCGACATCGCGTACGCGACGCGGTCGCCAACGGCGAGCGATGTGACGCCGGGGCCGATCTCTAAGACTTCGCCAGCACCCTCCATGCCGATGACCGCAGGCAGGTTGGGCAGTTTGTAGCTGCCAGTCCGCTGGTAGACATCGATGTAGTTGATCCCGCAGGCGTGCTGGCGGATCTGGACCTCACCGGCGGCCGGCCGGGCCAACGGAATGGTCTCATGTACCAAGACGTCAGGGCCGCCGTAGCCATGGATGCGAATTGCCGTGGCTTCCGTTCGCTCAGGAACGGTCAGGATTTGGTCGACCGGGGCGTTTGACACATCAATCTCCTGAGAATCATCTAGTCTAGTGGAGGGCTCACCGTTGTACGCTAGGTCCGAACTGGTGAAGCGTCAACGCGTGGCGGCAGCGGGATGGCGGAGCCGCAACGCGACCCAATCCTGCCTTCACGCCGCCACTGGTCGCAACTAGTTGGCCAGCCGACGTACGAATAGGGGCACTTATGACGACGGCGAGGAGCCACATGTCGACTTTTTGCGCGCTGATTGCCGCCCTGGGACCGGCCGCACTCACGGCCGCTGGCTGCGCGACGACGGCTCCGCCGCTGCCCAAGGTCGCCGGGCATATCGAATGCCTCGACGACAGCGCCGAATGCATCGCCCGGCGTCAGAGCGTCGTCCGGCAATTGTCCGCCGACCCGACGCGGGGGTGGCTGAAAGAGCAGCCTACGCCGGAGGCTTACGCGTCGGGTGTTCGGCTTTATGCGATCAAGAACACCAGGCGGGATCTGTCTTGCGACGAACTGAAACGCGGCAAACTCGAAGCCGACGGGGCAACTGGTTCGCTGCGTGCGGCGAGCGGCAAGTTGTCGCCAGCCCAGATCTCACGCGGCATCATGTTTGCTGGCGAGGTCGGCCGCGAGCTGACCAACGAAATGGGTCGTCGCTGCAAGCGAGCCTGACACGCTGAGACACCACTGTACTTTGCAATCTGCCTGCCTTGCATCATACCCGCGTGTAACGCCCAGCCCTGCTGCGGTTTACCGAACCCCGACACAGGACACGTACCCGGTGGATTTCAAAGCCTACGTCGACGTCATCGTGGAGTTCGTGAAGACCCACGATCACTGGGCCGTGCCCATCGTGTTCCTCTTATCGTTCGCCGAGAGCCTCGCGTTTCTGTCGATCCTGGTTCCGTCCACGGCGATCATGATCGCGCTTGGCGCCCTGTTCGGGGCGAGTGGCATCGCCGTGGTGCCGGTGTGGCTCGCCGCTGCGATCGGCTCGATGCTCGGCTATGCCGTTTCCTACTGGATCGGGATTTATTTCAAGGACGACATGGCCAAGATGTGGCCGTTCACGGCGTACCCCGAGATGTTGCCGCGCGGACGCCAGTTCTTCGACGAGTATGGAACCTATGGCGTGTTCATCGGCCATCTGGTCGGCCCGTTGCGCGCGGTTGTTCCCGTTGTTGCCGGCATGTGCGCGATGCCGCAAATTCCATTCCAGATCGCCAACATCGCCGCGTCGATCGTCTGGGCTTCACTGGTGCTGCTGCCGGCCTATTTCGGCCTCGAATATCTCAAGGGCTGGATCGGCTGACGGCGGTTGCGCTAGGCTGACAATCTCAATCGGAAGCCGCGAGAAATTTGGCGATGACCTCGATGGTGTGGTCGTCGCGCAGGAACGGGGCATGCCCCTCCCAGCGCACGGTGTGCGCGGTGATGTTTGGATGTCGTCGGCGCATCCGCTCGACCGTCGCAGCCGACAGCAAATCGGAATTTTCCCCGCGCAGCACCATCACGGGCACCGGTTTCAACGCTTCGAATTGAGGCCACATTTCAGGCGGCGGGCCGGTGAGGACGGACAGCGAGGCAGCAAGCTTGGGATCGTAACTGGCGACCGGGCGGCCATCGGTCTCGTTGAAAAGTTGCCGCGCGATCGACAGCCACTCGCCGTCGTCAATGCGCGGAAATTGCCTTGCGTTGAGATCTTTTACGAGCCGCGCGGCGTCGGCCCACGATAACGGCTGGGGCATTTTGCCAACGTAGCCCGCGATGCGCGACAAGCCATCGATTTCGATGACGGGGCCGATATCGTTCAGCACCACCGCACCCAGCGCGGACGGCTCGACGGCGGCCATGATCATGGCGATGAGCCCACCGCGCGAAGTCCCGACGACCGCAGCGTGCGACAGTGACCGCAAGGTGAGAAAGTCGAGCACGTCGATCATCTCGACGCCCACCGCATAGTTTTTGGGCTCGGGATCGTGCTCGGACCGGCCTCGCCCGCGAAGGTCGAGCGCGTAGACAGGGCGCGCGCGTGTCGCATCGTTCGATAGCGCAACTGCCAACCGGTGAAAATCTTTCGAGTTCCGGGTGATGCCGGGAATGCAGACGGCGGGGCGGCGGGTTGGGCCCGGCCCTGGGTTTTGGACGGGGTAGTGGCGGGCGTAGAGTTGGAGCCCGTCGCGCGAGGTGTAGAAGATCTCCTCGAAGCCGGTGTCGAACCGGTCGGCGTCCGGGGTGCGGCCACTGGCGCTGGCAGCTGCTGGAGCGGCGGTTGGCGCTGCTGATCGACCCGTCGGTGCGGCCATGTTCTGTCCCATTCTGCCGATTTACTTCAGCCTGCGTCCGGCCGGCCATCGCTGCTGGCGGCTGGCGGAGATCCTGCACCCGTCGCAGGCGCTGGCAGTGACACTGCGCCGCGGCCGCGTTCGAGGTCGAGGTCGAGTTGCAACGCGTTGGCCTCGTTGCCCAATCGCGCGCGGTAGATCTGGATATTCGACAGCACCTTGGAGACATACTCCCGCGTCTCTGCAAACGGGATGCGCTCGATCCAGTCGACCGGGTCCATCTGTGGATCGCGCGGGTCGCCGAACTGGCGGATCCACTGCCGGGTGCGTCCGGGGCCAGCATTGAACCCGGACATGCTGAGCACGTACGAGCCGCGGAATTCCGCCATCCGGTCGCCAATGTATGACGATGCGATCGTCGCATTGTAGGCAGCGTCGGGCAGCAGACGGTCGAGTTCACAGGTGATCTTGTAGTCCTTACAAACGTGTTTGGCGGTGATCGTCATCACCTGCATCAGCCCTTTTGCACCAGCAACGGACACGGTGTTCTTATTGAACTCGGTCTCCTGCCGGGTGACGGCGAGCAGTACGGCGGTCTCTGGAATTTTGCCGAGCGGGCGAAAGGTCGGGAAGGTATGAAGCGGATAACTGTACAGCAGCATGTCCTGGCCACGCGCGATGCCTGACTTGGCGTTGCGCAGCGCCATCTGCACGTCACCGGCTGCGACCGCAAGATGGTTGACCATTGCGATCTCGGTGTCGGTCTGAAGGTAAGTCCGCAGATGGGTCAAAAACGACCGGATCACCACCGCATCGAGCCCCGACTTGCGGGCGATCTGAATGGCTCTGATGGCATCGAGGCCGTTGAACCGGGCAATCTGTTCCGGCGTTGGACGGGCTGGTAGTTCGATGTCGATCCGGCGGTTCTGCGGCTCGAGTTTCAGCCGGGATAGTTGCCCGTAGAACGTGTCGATTTCTTTCGCTGCCCGCTTGTAGTGCTCGGAGGCGCCGGCATCCCGC
>Ga0247837_1002191_pt1 | contig 37816 bp, 25 predicted proteins | sample LaCtaG_2_FD_187115 | JGI IMG/M metagenome (GOLD analysis project Ga0247837, IMG submission 187115) | Freshwater microbial communities from meromictic Lake La Cruz, Castile-La Mancha, Spain - LaCruzMarch2015_14.5m | ecosystem: Environmental > Aquatic > Freshwater > Lake | place: Spain: Castile-La...
GAGGGGGTTCATTCTTTGGCCCGCAAGAAAATCGATCAGAAATTGGCAGACAGCCCTCGGTCCTCCAGCGGCTGCTCAGTGTTGGCGTCGCACGCAACGCCCGTCAGACCTGCGCCAGGGGTGCAGGAGGCAAGACTGTTGCACTCGGGATCCTGACAATCGAAGAGGCCGTCAAGATCGTCGTCGATGAAGTCCTCACAGTTCAGCTCACCTTCACCTTCACCTTCACCTTCTCCCTCTCCTTCTCCTTCTCCCTCTCCCTCTCCTTCTCCTTCTCCCTCTCCTTCGCCTTCGCCTTCACCCTCACCCTCTCCTTCGCCTTCGCCTTCACCCTCACCCTCACCTTCTCCCTCACCTTCCCCTTCTCCCTCACCTTCTCCTTCTCCTTCACCTTCTCCCTCACCTTCTCCTTCTCCTTCCCCTTCTCCTTCTCCCTCTCCCTCACCTTCTCCCTCTCCCTCTCCTTCCCCTTCTCCTTCGCCCTCACCGGGTACTGCATCACAGGCAGCAGAGACGCCCAAAGAACCAACAGCGACAGCGAGCAACAAAAACCGAAGCATCGACCCTCCCAAGAAATGCATGGTTCGCGGCAGAGCCACGAGCAGGGGCGAGAAGCTGCCGCAAACGAGTGCGGCCGACAAGCTGCCGAGCTGGTTGAGGCGAAACGGGCTGTGCGCTTCTTCTTGAAACGGGCCACCGACGCCTCGCGTTCCTCCGGTCGGTGCTGGCGGGGCCTCGCCGCTTGAACCGGGCCGCTGGCTGTTGCGCAGCGCCGTTGACCATCCTCGTCCGGCTGGTGATTCTGCGGGATGCGCTCGTCAGAGTCCGCCCTCCGGCAGCACGCCCGCCGCAGCACCCGCGTGCTGGTCGTCTCCGTCGTCTCCGTCGTCTCGGTCCACGTCGTCGGTGGCTGTGTGATCGACGCTGCCGATGGCCCGACGCCTGACGAGGAACGCCAACGTCCGGCGCCCTTTGTGGACGCCTGCCTGACAGACCCCGCCTGCACCGAGGTGCTGCTGGTTGCCCATCGCGGCGAAGGCGTCGCCGAACCCGAGAACTCCATCGCCGCCATCCGCGCGGTGGCTGCGGCCGGCACCGACATCGTCGAGGTCGACATCCGCGAGACCAGCGACGGCGTGCCGGTCATTCTTCACGACGACACGCTGACCCGAACCACCAACCAGGAAGTTCTCTTTCCCGACCGCGCCAGCGTCGCGGACTTCACGCTTGCGGAAGTAAAGACCCTCACCCTCAACGACCGCGAGGGTCGCTGCACGCCCGACAACGACGTCGTGGACGATGAGCGCTGCCGGGTGCCGACCCTGCTGGAGGTGCTGACGGCGGCCCACGGTGAGGCCATCATCATGCTCGACTACAAAGGGGGCGCCATCGGGCCCATCGTCGACGACATCGTCGCCGCCGATGCCACCCGCCTCGTGCTGTTCTTCGATGCTGGCGAGGACAACCTCGACGCGGTGACCGCCATCGCCCCCGAGGTGGTCACCATGGCGCGGGCCAGTGACACCGACACGGCCCTCGACCTGATGGCCCGGCGAACCCCCCACGTGCTCCACGTGGACGCCGGTTACGTGGCGTCTCTCAAGGAGGCGTCAGCGGCGTCGGGCACCAAGCTGTTTGCCAACATCTTTGCCGAGGTCGACTTCGGCATCATCGGCGAAGAACTCACGGGCAACGCCGAGAATCTCGAACTCGCTGCGGATGGGCTCGCCAAGGTCGTGCAGGACGGTGCTGACGTCTTGCAGAGCAACCGCACGCCGGTGGTGCGGACGTTGCTCGAACAACCCTGACATCAGCGCGCGGGCAGCACGGCCGCGGTCGGTACATCGGCACCGTCGACTGTGTCGCTGGGGGTGTCGCTGGGGTCGGCGCCGTCGGCCACGATGCCCTTGTCGACGAAGGCCACGATGAGGACGGCGGTGGTGGCCCAGGGGCTGCCCTTTTGCAGCCGCGTCCCCGCCGCCACCGACACATAAGTCATGCGAGGCGTGAGAAGCTCCTCGGGCCAGGCGATATGGTCGGGGTCGGTGGTGATGATGCTCCAGCCCTTGAAGTTGCGCTGCATGACGTCGACGGTCTGCTGCAACAGCGACTCCAGCACCGGCATGGGCTCTTCGCCGCCCTGCAAGCGATTCGAGGCGGCGGCGACGGCGTCCTCCATGCCGACCTCCCCAAGGCCGCCCTTGAAGCCCCGGCGGCGGCGCTCGGCCTTCAACGATTCAAACACGATCTTCTGGACCTCGGCGGCGTCCGTGCGCGTATAGGGCACCCACGTCGTCAGCAGCAGCCTCGTCTGGCTGCCGTCGCGCATGGCGCCCACGGCGGCGATGCCGGCATCAGGGTCCATCAGGGTCGCGCGGGAACCCGGTGCGTCGAGGGCGGCACCCATGAGTTCATCGAGGGAGGCGCCGGGCACGACAAGCGACGAGAAGTCGCCATCCTTGACGGGTGAGGCAAGGTCCCAGCCGGCCATGGCCCCCAGGGCGATCTGGTCCACCAGCGTCGAATCCAACTGGTTGCCGAAGTATTGGGGCACGAGCTTGGCGGTGGTGAGGGATTGGGCGGCGTCGACGCGCAGGGGCGGCAGGCCTGCGCCCACGCGAATGCCGTTGGTGCGTTCAAGGACCGCCGCCGCGAGGGCCTCGCTGTCATCGGGCAGCGGTGAAGCTGTACCCCACACCGCCGCCTGCCACGCCACCGTCGTCAGCGGGCCGGCGGGAAACACCAGGCCTGAAGCGATGGTCATGCCCAGGAATCGATTGGGCTTCTTCACCGAGATGCTGAAGCCCGCCGCAGCGTCGGTGGCGATGACGGGGCAGACAAAGACGAAGTCGGGCAGGGTGCCCCCTCGCCGCTCACACGGGGCCACGCCGACGTCACCCTGGTTCACGTGGGCCCAGATGGACTCGATGGTGTCGCCCTCCACCAGCCGGCCCTTCACCTCCACCTGACCGCCAACGCCGAGTCGCGACGTGGCCTGCACCCGCACCCGCGGCTTGCTGGCAAAGACGACGATGACGGCGGTGTCGTCGCCGCGGGCGAAGGCGACCCCGAGGTCATGGTCGGCAAACGCCTTCGCCCCTTCCATGGCGTCGGGCGCCATGTGCTCGAGGAGCTTGGCGTCGGTGTGACGCTTGGCGTCGGGCACTGTCCACGATGCGAAGGTCTCTGCGCCGCCCACGGAGCCACAGCGGGCCACGGCGTGGTCTCGCAGACGCTCGTCGGGCGTCGCTCCCTGCCGGGCCATGAAGTGGGCCAACTCCCGGGCCACACAGCGGCCAGCCACCGTGAAGTGCTCGGCGCCCAGGGCTGCCACATAGGGCTGCTCCACCGACGTGACATCGGTGACGGGCACATCCGTGAAGGTACTCTCGAAGGGGCCAAGGAAGGTCCAGGCACTCACCGTGCTGTCGCCGCGTTCGGTCACAGCCGGCACGGGCCGCGCCGCGATGGCGGCCACCGCTTGTCGACTGGGGAACTGGTCGGTGTTGACGCCGCCGCCGCCGCCGCCGCCGCCGCCGCCGCCGCCGGTGGCGCAGCCTGCCAAAGACACCAGAAGGGCCGCTGCTGCGGCCGACGCGATGAACTGACCCATGGTGATGACCTCCCGCGGGCCTTGTCCCCCGATTCCGTCGACGACGTCAAGGGTCGGGCACGAAGCCGGCGAGGTTGGGCAGCACGAGGTCGGCCCCGGCCTCCCGCAAGGCGGCCTCGTCGTAGTGGCCGGTGGTGACGGCGACGGCGGTGGCGCCGACGGCTTTGGCGGCGGCGATGTCGGCGGGGGTGTCGCCAACCACCACGACGTCGAAGTCGTGGCCGGCGCCGCTCACCGCCCGCGACACCGCCAGGCGGGCCAGTTCGTTGCGGTCGTGGTGTTCGTCGCCGTAGCCCCCGACATCAAAGGGACTGCGGTCGAGGCCCGCGGTCTCGAGCTTCACGTGGGCGGTGCGCAGGGCGTTGCCCGTCAACAATCCCAGCATGGCGTCGCTGTTGGTCCACGCCGACAAACAGCTGCGGACGCCGTCGTAGACATGGGGGGGCTCAATGATCAGGGCCCGGGCGAGGGTGCGCTCCATGTGGTGGAAAAACGCCGGCACCTGCTCCTCGGGCAGCTCGTGCCGCTGTCGCAATTGCTGCAGCACACCGAGGTCGGTGGCCCCGGCGAAGCGGATGTCGTGGAGGTCGTCGACGATGCCCCACGTCAACGTCAGGGCCTCGGCAAAGGCCCGGCGACCGGCCCCGCGCACGTCGACGAGGGTGCCGTCGATGTCGAAGAGCACGAGCTGTCGCCGGCGTACCGTCATGGGGCCGGCGTCGGGGCGGGGCACACGGTGGTGGCCGTGATCCAGCGGTCGACAACGTCGGTGCCGGCCACGTCGACGACGGTGCTGCCGAGGATCGGCATACGCCCCGCCTGCAGGCGCTTGAGGCGCACGGAGATCATGGAGCGGGCCGGATCACCGGGGGCAAACACGCGGGCGTTGGCGACGCCGAAGTCGCCTTCGTCGGGAGGGGCATCGCAGATGTTGGCGTTTTCGAAGCCCGTCTTGAGCCGCATGTCGGCGTCGCTCTGGCCGCCGCCACCGGGGCGATGGCACATGGAGCAATTGACGTGCAGGTAGGTCTTGCCCCGCTCGGCGATGTCGACGCTGGCGAGGTCGATGGGGGGAAACCGGTCGGCAGTGGCGACGTCGGCGGGGGGATTCGAAAACACCCCGATGGATGACAACGTGAAGAGCTGGTTCGCGAAGCGGTTGGTGCTTTCGTAGACGAAGCCGCCGTTCAACTGACCAACCTCCCAGCCAAGCACACGGCCGGCGGCGGCGGTGTGGCAGCTCATGCAGCCGGCGCGTGATGGGTAGACCCAGGTCTGGCCATTGGGCAGCACGCGGGTTTTGCCGCCGGTGTCGACGAGGACGGCGTCGCCGTCGACCTCGCCCCAGGCGTAGCTGTAGCCGGCCCATTCGCCGTCGTCGTGGCGCACCAGGGTGCGGGTCTCGATGAGTTCGCCGCCGACGGTGAAGGACTTCAACAGCACCGAGCCGACGGGGAAGGTGATGTCGCCGTCGCTCTCGATGGTGGCGGTGGTGCCGTCGGGGAGGGCGGCGCCGCGGGCCTTGCTGGCGCCGTCGCTGTAGAAGGGCTGGTTCAAGCCATAGGGGATGACGCCGCTGCCAAAGGCCGTGGGGTCGGCGTCGTCGACGCAGCCGGTCTCTGTCAGCAAGCGGGGGAAGGTGTCGGGCACGGGAGCGCCAGCGGGGTCGAGGCGCCACAGGGCGCCGGCGAGGTCCACCAGGTAGAGTTCGCCGTCGCGGTCTTCGGAGAACGAGGCCAGACCGCCGCCGGCCATGGTGGTCTTGAGGGTGAAGCCCACCTGGCCCTGGGCATTGGTGGTGAGGGCGAAGACTTCCTTGGTGCCGAAGTCGCCAAACAGGTAGGTGCCGCGCAACGACGGCAAGGCCGCCCCGCGGTAGACGTAGCCGCCGGTCACCGAGATGCGACCGTTCTGGTGGGCATAGGTGACGAGGGGTGGCGTGAAGCCGCCGAGGTTGCAGGCCGCGTCGCCGCGGAAGCAGTCGTTGCCCTCAAACACGCTCCAGCCGTGGTTCTGGCCGGGGACGATGACGTCGATCTCCTCGATGCGGTTCTGGCCGACGTCCCCCGCCCACAGTTCGCCGGTGACCCGGTCGACGGAGAAGCGCCAGGGATTGCGCATGCCCGTGGCCCAGACCTCATCGCGCACGAGTTGGGCGGGGTCGAGGTCGTCAAGGAAGGGATTGTCCGCCGGGATGCCGTAGGGAAGAGCCCCGGTGGTGGTGTCGACGTCGATGCGGATCATCTTGCCCAGCAAGGTGCTGCCATCCTGGCCCGCGCGGGCGGGGTCGTTGGCCTGGCCGCCGTCGCCCATACCAAGCAGGAGCTTGCCGTCGTTGTCGAACACGATGTGGCCACCGTTGTGGTTGCCGGCGAAGTCGTCGATGTCGAGGAGCACCTGCTCGCTGCCCGGCACGCAGCCGGTGGCCGTCGTGTCGAGGCGGCTGACGCGGGACTCGAAGAAGCAGTCGAGGCTGCCCGTGAAGGGGCAGTCGATGTTGTTGTTGAGGGCCGTGTAGCTGACGTACAGCTCGCCGTTGTTCTCGTTGTCGGGGTGAAACGCCATGCCGAGCAGGCCCTGCTCGCTGTTGCCGCTGTTGCTGGTCTCCACCCGGTCCTGCAGGTCGCAGAAGACCTGGGTGGTGGTGACGCCGGCATTGTTCTTGGCGAAGCGCACGATGCGGCCGCTGCGCTCCATCACGTAGACATTGACGTCGTCGCCGGGGCGCTCGGTCATGAACAGGGGCGCGTTCAGCACCACGTTTGGCCAGGGCTCCACCAGGGCGAAGTCGGTGTTCTCGACGGGGCGCGCCGGCGCCAGGCAATCGGGATTGGCGGGGCGGGCATCAAGGCCCACGGTGTCTGGGTCCGGGTCGGGGCCGGCATCCTGCACTTCACCCTCACCCTCGCCTTCGCCTTCGCCTTCGCCTTCGCCCTCGCCTTCGCCGGGCACGCCGGCATCGGGCCCCCCATCGGCGGGCTCGGGGCAGCCGATGGTGCCTGTGACCGTGGCCATCGTGATGAAGCTGACGAGCAGACGGCGAGGAGAGACAACGACGCGCATGGGGCGAATCGTAGCCGACCGCCCGGCCAGGCACAGCCCCGATTCCGTGTGTGGACAACTACCACCACAAGCCGTCGGTCCGGGAGCGCGGCTGTCACGGCGCGGACATATTCCCTTGATTATTCAGGTACTTGTCAGCATGAAGCCGAGGCTGGGCGCGTCATCGCCCACCACCGATCAACACCACCGGCCCATCGCGACGCGCGACCCGTCAGTCGCCGCGGATCTGGAATTCGAGCTTGTGGCGGGTGCCGCTTTTCACCTCGACGGCGAACAGTTCCAGCGTCCCGATCTCGGTGACGCGCGACTGCAGGGTCACGGGCACCAGCGCCTCGTGGGTGTCACCGGGCAGGGTGGTCTCGATGGGGGCGACCTCGATGAGGTCGTCTTTGGCGCGGCCCACATCGACGGCGGTCCCCGCCACGTCGCCGTCGCGGACGGTGGAGGCGAAGAAGCGGAAGGTGGCGGGTTCGCCGACGACGAGGCCGAGCTCGGTGCCAAGCTGGGCTTCGGCGCCTTCTTCCATGCCCCGGGGCGCGATGCAGACGGCGTCAACGCGGGGAGCCATCCCCGGCACCGCCAGCTCGCTCTTCTCGATGCCCACGTAGTAGGCGCGGGCGGTGCCGCCCTTGATGCGCAGGCCCTTCTTGCTGGCCCGAACGCGCGCGTAGGACGCCGCACCGGCGGCCACGGCGAGGTCGAGGTCGGCGCCAGGGAGTTCGGCGGGGGCCACGCCCCCGCACCAGCTGGCGATGACGTCGAGCACCCGTTGGCGCAGCACGGCGCTGCGGGTGACGCCGCCGTTGAACAGCACCGCCGTGGGCCGTTGGCCCCGCACGAAGGCCGCCAGATGGCGGGTGATGCCGGGGTCGTGGGCGTAGGGCAGGCCGAGGGTCTGCAAGCCCGCCCGTCGGGCCTGGGCCGGTCGGGCGTCAGCGTCCACGATGGGGAAGAAGCCGTCGACGACGACCGCCGTGAGCTGCTCCCGGGTCAGGGTGCTCTTGATGCTGCCACCGATGAGCTTGCTGCCGCGGCCGGGGATGACGACGGTGGCCTCGCCGAGGGCGGTGTCCTCGAGCATGGCCTCTTTGGCCGCCCGACAGGAGTGGGTGAGGGCCCGCAAATGCCAGTCGTCGATCTCGCGGCCGTCGTCGCTGAGGCGCTGGCGCACGCCATAGGCGAGGGCCAGGTCCATGTTGTCGCCGCCCAGCAGGATGTGGTCGCCCACCGCCTTGCGCTCCAGCGTCAGGTTGCCGGCGCCGTCGTCGGCCACGGCGATCAAGCTGAAGTCGGTGGTGCCGCCGCCAATGTCGACGACGAGGATTTGCTCGCCGGGCTTCACCTGCTTGCGCCACGGAGTGGCGGTGCCGTCGCCGTGGCGGGCGATCCACGCGTACAGGGCCGCCTGGGGCTCCTCCAGGAGCACGAGGTTTGTGAGCCCCGCCTGGGCGGCGGCTTCTTCGGTGAGGGCGCGGGCGACGGCGTCAAAGCTCGCGGGCACCGTCAACACCACCTGTTGATCACCCAGGGGGGCCTCGGGGTGGGCCTGGTCCCAGGCCTCGCGCAAGTGGCTCAGCAGGCGAGCCTGCACCTCGACGGGAGACAGGCGCGGCACGTCGTCGTCGGCGGCAGCGCCGAAGGGCAGGATGGCCGACCGGCGATCGACCCCCGTGTGGCAGAGCCAGCTCTTGGCCGAGGCAATGACCCGACCGGGCACCGCCGCCGCGCGGTCCTTGGCGAAGGCGCCGACGGCGAAGGTGCGGGCCTTGTCCCAGGGCAGGGCGAGGGCCCCGTCGGGCAGCTCGCTGCTGGCGGGCTGGTAGAGAAACGACGGCACCAGGGTGCGGGCCATGGTCTCGTTGGCGGCCACCACCTGGGGCACCGGCAGGGCCTCGGGGATGCCGCTCTCGTCGTCGAGGCGGACCGCGCCGAGGGCGGTGTTGGTGGTGCCGAGGTCGATGCCGATGGCGAACTGTGCGGTGCCCATGGTTCAGCTCGGGGGTCGATGGAAACGGTGGGTGCGAAACGCTGTGCGCAACCACTGCGCAGGGAGGCAGTGCGAAACGTCGTCGTCAGCGAATCTCGATCTCGGCGGGGGCCACGACGCGGTTGTCGACGAAGGCCGGGCGCTCGGGGAGCTTCACGGCGGTGGCCCGCCAGCCCCCGTGGGCCAGGGTCCCCTTGTAGGGAGGGTCGCCCTTGACGTTGCCCGAGAGGCTGACCTCGTGCTTGTCGAAGCCGGGGGCCAACGTCACCGTCTGGCCCTCCTCCTCGCTGCGCACAGGGGCAAGCGTGAAGTAGGTGTCGACGGCCTTCTTGCAGCCCTGGTGCACCAGGCGGGCGGCGGCGCCGACGTCGGCGTCCTTGAAGCTCGTGATGTCTTCCTTCAGGAAATCCACGAAGCGACCGTCCCGCTGCAATATCGACAACAGGTGCAAGGCCCCCTCTTCGGGAGGCCGGCTCTTCTCGACGATCTTTTCGACCTCCACGATCTTTTCGACCTCGACGACCTTCTCGACGATCTTTTCAACCTCGACGATCTTTTCGACGATCTTTTCGACGATCTTTTCGACGATCTTCTCGACGGGCTTTTCGACGATCTTCTCGACAACCTTTTCGACGGTGGCGGGCGTCGTCGGCGTCGTCGGCGTCGTCGACGGCGGCAGCGTCAAGGCCGCGCCCTCGGGCAGCAGCAGACGGCGGGCCAGCATGGCGTCCATCAACACACGAAACGCGAGGGCCAGGCGGGCAAAGAACCCGGGGGGCAGCGGTTCAAGAGCAGGCTCGACGGTCATGACGCGCGGCATGCCACAGCCACGGGGCGTCGCAATGCCGTCCACTCGACGTGGGTGCGCCAGGCTCCCCGACCGATCGTTGACGACCCGGAGAAGCAAGTCCCGCGTCGACGAAGGCAGGCTTTCCGCCGACGAGCCCGGGCTCCGTCAGGGGTGGGCAAGGGTCCTTTGGAACTGCTAGAATGGCACCATGACTGCGCGCATCGTACCCGGGTCACAGACGCCATCCGTCGAGGAGGTCGCTGCTGCTCGTGCTCGGTTCCACAGTGAGTACGCTGCATTTCAGGCAGCCCTGCCGTCCCTGATGGCCAGCACGCTTTCTGGCAACTGGGTCGTCTTCTTCGATGGCGAGGTGAAGCATCACACTGGTGACCGACGGAGTGCCCATGATTGGGCCGTGCTGAACCTTGGTCGCCTGGCGGGGTTCGTCGTCGCTGAGGTCGCCGCACCCCGGGTTCATCGTATTGGTGGCGCGCAACGACGCCCCCCGCGTTCTGGAAATGCGACGCAACCCTGAGCCGGGTATCGTCGGCTCCATGAACGACCTCGCCGAACTCGGCCCACAAGTTGATGCCGTTGTCGTCAGCCTGGATGGGGCGCAGCGGGCAGTTCGGCTGCTCGTGGATACCGGGGCCGACGTCACGATGGTCTCGGAGGGGGTTCTCGCCGACCTCCGATCGGTGCCCGAGGGCATGTCGTTGGTCGAAGGAGTCTTTGCGGGTCCGGCTGAACGGGAGGTCCACGACCTCACCCTTCGCTTGATGCTGACTGACGGCGACACCGTCGTTGTTCAAGCGTTCGTGACGTCAATGCCCACCGCCAACGACGGCGTCGACGGCTTGGTGGGGCGCGAGATTCTGGAGCTGTTGCGGATGACCTACGACGGTCCAACCGGCGTATTCGAACTCCTGAGACCTGCCCGGAGCCGCCCTCAGGGGGCGTAGCCGTCGTGCTCGCGGTCGAGGTTCTCGAAGCGCGTGATGTTGTTGAAGAAGCGCAGCTCGATGCTGCCGACGGGACCGTTTCGGTGTTTGGCGAGGATGATTTCGGCGATGCCGATCTTGTCCTCGGGGGTCTTGTCGCGCAGGTAATATTCCTCGCGATAGAGGAAGGCGATGATGTCGGCGTCCTGCTCGATGGCGCCGGACTCACGCAGGTCGCTCATCATGGGCCGTTTGTCGGTGCGGCTTTCGACGCCACGGTTCAGCTGCGACAGCGCAATCACCGGGATGCTCAATTCGCGGGCGAGGGTTTTGAGGCCCTTGGAGATTTCGCCGACCTCGGTGGCTTTGTTGTCGTAGCCCGGCGGTCCCTGCATGAGCTGCAGGTAGTCGACGATGACCATCGACAGCCCGGTCTCGTGCATCTGTCGACGGCATTTGTTGCGCATGTCGGTGACAGAGATTGACGGGGTCTCGTCGATGAAGAGGGCGGCTTCGCTCAAGCGCCCCGACGCTTCGGCGAGCATCGACCAGTCCTCGTTCTTGATCATGCCCTTCTTGAGGTTCGACAAATCCACCCGGGCCTCGGCGCCGAGCAGACGCTGCACGAGCTGGTCGGCGCCCATTTCCAGCGAGAAGAACATGACGGGCTTGTGCAGGCGCATGGCGACGTGGGCCGCCAGGTTGAGCGTGAAGGCGGTCTTGCCCATCGACGGGCGGGCGGCCACGATGATGAGTTCGCCAGGCTGCAGGCCGCTCGTCATGTAGTCGAGCTGGCGGAACCCGGTGGCGATGCCCGTGATGGCGCTCTTGTTGTTGAACGCCTTCTCGAGCTGTTGGGTGGCGCGCTTGACGAGCTCGTGCATGGGCACGATGGATTTCTTGGAGTTGCCCTGGGAAATCTCCAGAATGGAGCGTTCAGCGTCGTCGAGGATCTCTTCGACCCGCCGATCCTGGGCATAGGCCGACTGCACCACCTGGGTGGCGTTTTCGATGAGGGACCGCAGCACGGACTTCTCGCGCACCAGGCGGGCGTAGGCGCCGACGTGGGCGGCGGTGGGCAGCAGGGCCTCAAGCTGGGAGATCGCGGCAGCGCCCCCGATCTGCTCCAGCTGGCCCCGACGGAGCAGTTCGTCGACGACGGTCAGGGTGTCGATGGGCTCGGCGGCGGCATGCAGCTCGGCGATGACGCGAAAGATGATGCCGTGGGCGGGGCGGTAGAAGTGCTCGGGATGCAGGCCCTGGTCGACGACGGCCTCGTAGGCGGCGGGCTCCAGCAGCAGGGCGCCGAGCACGGCCCGTTCGGCGTCGGTGGCGTGGGGCGGGGTGCGGGTGCGGCGCAGCAGGTCGCTGGCGGTGGCGCGGGCGGCCTCGTGGCGCTCGGCCTCGATGGCATTGAGGACCTCGCCGAGGGGAACCAGGGCTTCGTCATCGTCGACGCCGTCGTCGTCGTCGTCGATGCCGCTGTCGACACCGCGGTCGCCTTCGTGGGCGGCGTGGTCGGCGGCGAGGGCGGCGCGGACCCGGCGGGCGTCGGCCCGTTCGGCGGCCCGCTCGGCCGGCGTGTCGGCGGTGCTGTCGGGCCGATCCCGCCCAGGAACACCGGCGAGAGCGGCAAGATCGGGATCGTGGTCGTGCTCGGGCGGGGGTTCGGGCAGGGGAGCATGGTCGTCGGGCGGGCCCGTGAAGTGCTGGTCGTCGGAGTCGTGATCGTGGTCGGGGGGCTCGCTCATCCCTCCCCTTTCGCCAAAGCAGACGCTGCCGACAAGCGCGGAGGGTGGGCCGGGCTCGCCGCCGCCCGGGGCTCCAGGGCCCCGGGGGCGTTGGCCTGCGCCAGGGGCCCTGCTCTCCATGTCGGTCAATGTGTGCTGCCATCACACATGCGACACTGAACACGTCGTTTCTTCGGCGCCAGCCACAGAAACATCCAAACTTCTTCGGCGCCAGCCGAAGAAGCATCAGAACTTCATCCGGCCAAACGGACCGGCTAAGGTGCGCGGGCTTCGACGACGATCACGTCGTCGGTGCAGCGATCGAACATGCCGCCCAGCGCGCGGCGCACGCCGGAGCATCCGTGGCCCGCTCAGTTGCCATCATCGAGCCTGACCAGAACGTCGCCAGCCACGTGGAGCAGGCGTTCACCAGTCTGGGCTTTGAGACCCACGTGCTCGCCGACGGTGACGTCGTCGAATTCGTCCGCCAGCGCAATCCCAGCGTCATCTTGCTGAACGTCGAATTGCCCAAGGGCTCGGGCTATTCGTTCTGCAATCGCCTGAAGAAGGCCCAGGACCTCAAGCGGATCCCCATCATCTTGACGTCGGGACAAGAGACCCCCGAGGCCTTCGCCCAGCATCAAAAGACGCCGACGCCCGCCGACGCCTACATGCACAAGCCCTTCTCCATGGACCAGCTCCTCGACGCTGTGGGTCGGCTGGTGCCCGAGGCCTTCCCCAACGGCGCGCCGATGGCGTCGCAGTTGTCGATGCCAGCGCCGTCGGCGGCCGATGGTGGCGACGGTCAGATGGCGTCGCCGTCGTCCTCGTCAGCGTCGGCATCGATGCCGCCGTCGTCGTCCACGTCGCCGCCACCCCGGGGAGCCCGGGCCCGTGCCGACGTGGGCCGCGCCGCTGGCGGACCCACGTTCGACGAGCTGCTGAACCAGGGTCGGGCAGACCAGGACGCCATCCCGGCGCCGACGGCGGCGGCAGGGCCCGAGGCCAAGCTCGTGTTCTTGCGCGAGAGCCTCCGTCGACGGGAAGGGGACATCGCCCGCGCGCGGGAGCTCTGGAGCCAGCGGGACCGGGAGATGGGCCAGCTCGCCGAGATGCTGGACCTGCGGGAGCGCGAGCTTGAACGGGCCCGCAAGGCCCGTGAAGATCTCCTCGCCCAGCTCACGGCTGCTGAAGACCGCATTGGCGCCCTGCGCCTCGACGTCGAGCTCGGCAGCGAGCGGGCCGATCGGCTGGAGCGCGAGAAGAAGGCCCTCGCCGAAGAACTCGAGTCCGCGTCCAACGACGCCGAGCGCGAGATCAATCAGCTCACCAACAAGGTGTTGCAGCTCGAGGAGGCCCTGCGCAGCGAAGCCGCCATGCGGGCGGAAGAGAACGACCGCAGCGCCAGCGAGATCCGCGACCTCGTCAACGACCTTGAGGCCGCCCGCGCCGAATTCGCCACCCGCGACGCCGCCGCCCGCGAAGGTGCTGCCCAGCTCAACCGCACCATCAACGATCTCCAGGCCCGCATCGCCGAGCTGGACGTCCAGCTGGAGACCACCCGCGGTCGCCTGACCGACGCCGAGAAAGATGGCGAAGCCCTTCGCCGTGAACTCGAGGGCCTGCGCCAACAGAAGGCCAGCGACGACGCCGCCTTCCGCGCCACCATCGACGACCTCGAAGCCCGTCAGCGGGATTTGCAGCTCGACAAAGAGGGCCTTGAGCACGAGCTCGGCAAAACCACGTCCGAGCTCGCCGAAACCAAGAGCAAGCTCGAAGACCGCAGCAACCGCGTCACCGACCTCGAGGCGGACCTCGCCGACACCCAGGGCCAACTGGGCGACACGAAGAACGAGCTCGAGGCCAGCCAGACCCACGCTGCCGAACTGTCCGCCGAGCTGTCCGACGTCCAGCAGCACGCCCTTGAGCTGAGCCAGGACAAGCACCGCCTGGAGCAGAAGCTCCAGGAGACCGTCGGCGAGCTGCAGGCCACCGGTCGCCGTCTCGAAGAGACCATCGCTGAGCTCGAGGACACCCGCAAAAAGGCCACCGCCCACGCCCGGGAGCTCGAAGGCCGCATCACCGAGTACAAGAGCGCCCTCGCCGAGCGCGACGGTCGCCTGACCGAGCAGGCCGCCGTCTTGTCGGCGACGGAAGCCACCCTGCGGGACACCGACACCCGCCTGGCGGACAAGACCCGCGAGTGGGACCAGGAGCGCGTGGGGCGTCAGAAAGACGTCCTCAAGCGCGACCAGCGCATCGCCGACCTCGAGGCCAAGCTCAAAGAGACCGAGAGCGCCGCCTACGACGCCGAGCGCCAGGGCAAGACCCGCGAGGCGGCCCTGCAGCACGAGCTCGACGCCCAGAAGGCCCGCGGCGACGAACTCGATCGCGACCTCAACCGGACCCGCGCCAAGGCCAACGAGCTTGAGGCGCTGGTGCAAGACGGCAAGGACAAGACCAACGACCTCACCCGCGACCTGCGAAAGACCGAGGCCCAGCTCACCACGGCCCGCGAAGAGAACAAGGCCATCGAGGACCAGCTCGACGAGGTCACCCAGACCCTCAACGAGGTGAAGGAGCAAAACGCCTTCATGGCTGCCGAGCTCAACGAAGAGCGCGCCAACCACTCGCAGGACGTGCAGGCCCACACCGCCAACCTCGACCGCCTCGACAAGAGCATGAAGGAGCGCGTCGAGAAGCTGCAGGAAAACGTCGCCCGCCTGAAGGCCGACCTCGGTGCCTCCCAGGGTGAGCTCGACGAGACCAAGAATCGCCTCGCCCGCGTCGAGGAGAACAAGGCGCGCCTGGAGACCCAGGTGGAACGGGAGCAGCGGGATCGCCAGGCCTTGTCGGACCGCATCGGGGTCCTCGACGAGGAGATCGAAGAGGCCCAGGCCCAAAACGAGAAGCTGCAGGACGAAGTCACCAAGCTGCGCACCACCACCAAGCGCGCCGTCGACGAGCTCACGGCCATCAAGCGGCAAAAGACCGACCTCGAGAGCCAGTTCGCCGACAAGGAAGAAAGCCTCTTCAAGAAGATGGAAGAGACAAAGACCTCCGTCCTCGACGAGCGCCAGAAGGTCAAGGCCGAGCTGGAGCAGGCCAAGAAGGAGCGCGACGACGTCAAGGCCCGCTACGCCGAGCTGCACAAGAAGGCAGACACGCTGCTCAAGCGCGCCAAGGACGGCGAGACCTCCGCCAAGGACCGCGCCGACGCCGCCGAGCTGCGCCTGAACGAGCTCGTCAACGACGTCCGTGTCGAGAAGGAGGCCCGGGCCCGCGAGAAGGCCCAGGCCGAGGCCGCCCAGGAGAAGCTGCAGAAGCAGCTCGGCGACGCCACCCTCAAGGGGTCGTCGGATGCCGAGGGCAAGCTCGAGCAGCTCAAGAGCCAGATCAAGGACAAAGAGGAGCGCATCGCCAAGATGACCCTCGAGAGTTCCCAGTTCCGTGAGCGGGCCCGAGACGCCATCGCCAAGGCCAAGGAACTCGAGACCCAGCTCTCCCAGGCCGGCGCCGACGAGGCCACCAAGCGCACCCTCGAGGACACCAAGCTCAAGTACGGCGAGGCCGTCACCCGCTTGAAGGCCCAGGCCGACCAGAACAAGCAGGTCAACGAGAAGTACCGCGAGCTCGCCGACAAATACCGCAAGGCCGTCGCCATCATCGACGAGCTCAAGAAGCGGGCCTCAGCCAGCGCCATCCCGGCCGCGGCCAAGGCCATGCCGGCACCATTTGACGGCGACGACGACGACATGCCCGCCGGCGAGTCCACCCTCGTCTTGCAGAACCCCCTGATGAAGAAGTGATGTTTCCGGATGTCACCGTCGGCGCTGTACGCCGGCGCCGCTGACCTCACGGTCGGCGCTTTTGCGCCGACCGCCCTGACCTCACCCCGGCGCTGCGCGCCGCCCCTCTCCCTGACAGGGAGAGGGGGGAACACCGGACGGCGCTGAGGAAGGGATGGCGATGCGATGAATGCGAGGACCCGCCCCCACCACGACGCCGAGGCCCTGCTGGCGCTGTTGGCGCAGGACCTCGGCCGCGAAGAGGCTGCGGCCCGGGCCCGGGCTGATGCCCTGACGGCGTCGGCCTCCACCCGCGTCCTCGAGGAGCGGGGCGTTTTGCTGCGCAAGGCCCGCGTCATCGACGTCGAAAACGCCATGCTCGGCCGGGTCCGCTTGCTGCTGGGCGACGACAAAAACCGCGCTGGCCACGTCGACGACTTCGACGCCCGCGCCGGCGCCGCCGTCCACCTCATTGAACGCGACGACGAGGGCAAGGCCTCCATCGTGGGCCACGGCGTGGTCACCCGTCGACGACGTGGCGAGATTCAGTTGGTATTTGATGCCAGCGACGCCGTCGCCGACCTCGACAACGGCGATGCCGTCGACCTGCTGTTGGGTTTTGACGAGGTCACCATTCGTCGGCTCAAGGAGAGCATCGCCCGGGCCCGCAACAGCACGGGGCGCATGGCCCGGCTGGTGGAGCAGCTCCTCGGGGTGACGACGCCCAAAGCCACCCGCTTCCCCGACGAGGACGGCATCCCGCCCCTGGGGTTGTCGGCGGCCCTGAACGACGACCAACGAACCGCCGCCTTGCATGCGTTGTTCAACGAAGACGTCGCCCTCGTGCACGGCCCCCCGGGCACCGGCAAGACCCGGGTCCTTGTCGACGTCGTGCTGGCCGCCGTCCGTCGGGGGGAGCGCGTCTTGTGCCTGACGGCCTCCAATGCTGCCGTCGACCATCTGGCGCTGTCGTTGTTGGCGGTGCAGCCGTCCTTGGCTCTGGCCCGCTTCGGCAATCCCGCCCGGGCCCACGAGGACCTGGAGGCCCACACCCTGGCGGCCCTCACCGCCGAGCACCCCCATCGGGTGGTGGCCCGGGGCCTCGTTGATCGGGCCCACACCATCTTGCGCGGGGCCCGTCGTCGCAGCGACAGCGGCCGCGAGGCCTGGCAACGACAGAAGGACGCCCGCATCGAGGCCGGCGCCCTCTTTGGCGAAGCCCGCCAGCTCGAGCGCACCGCCGCCGTCGACGTGCTGCGACGGACCCGCGTGCTGTGCGGCACCCTGACGGGGCGCATGGACGACCTCATCGGTCACGACGACTCGGGCGACGGCGACGCCTTCGATGTCCTCGTCATCGACGAAGCCAGCCAGGCCCTGACGCCCGCGGTGCTGGCGCCGTTGCCCCTGCTGTCAAAGACCGGCCGGGTGGTGTTGGCGGGGGACCACAAACAGTTGCCCCCCGTCGTCATCGCCGAAGACGCCGTCACCCTCAAAGAGACCGCCTTCGGGCGTTTGCGCCAGAAGGACGCCGACACGGGCGCCCACTCCCACCTGCTGACCATCCAGCACCGCATGCACGAAGCGCTGATGGCGTTTCCCTCCGAGCGCTTCTACGACGGGCGGCTGGTGGCCCATCCAAGCGTGGCCACGGCGTTCCTCGACGACGTCGCCGACACCACCACCGACGGTGGGCCGCGCATCTCGTTGCCCTGGCGCATCCTCGACGTGGTGGATTGCGCCGGCGCCGGCTTCGACGAAGCCCGCGCCCACGACAGCGCCTCCGTGGAAAACGTCGCCGAGGCCCGGGTGGTGGGCATGCTGGTGAAAGACCTCGTCGACGCCGGCACCGACCCCGGCGACATCGGCGTCATCACCCCCTACGCCGCCCAGGCCACCCTGCTGGTGCGGCAGTTGGCGGCCCTCGTCGACCGGGGCCTCGAGGTCGACAGCGTCGACGGCTTCCAGGGGCGCGAGAAGCGGGTCATCGTGTTCTCCGCCGTCCGCTCCAACGCCGACGGCAGCGTGGGCTTTCTCGCCGACCAGCGCCGCTTGAACGTGGCCATCACCCGGGCCAAGCACAAGCTCATCGTCGTCGGCGACTCCGCCACCCTGTCGTCGGACGCCACCTGGCGGGCCCTCTTCGATCACGCCATCGCCACCGACAGCTACCGCTCGGTCTTCGAGGTCGACGGCGCCGTCTGACCCGTTGGGGTCGGTTGATCGGTCGGGTGTGGGCGGAAACGCGCTCCCCCGATCCAGATGCGATTCCGCACGCCGTGCACTACCATCACGCCATGCGCTTCATCGTCCCCGCTTTTGTGCTCTTGCTCTCGCTGCCGGCCATGGCCCACATCCAGCTCGATGTGCCCCTGGTGCGCTATTCGAACGCGTCGGGCGAGATCAACAAGCGCTGCCCCTGTGGCAGTGGCGCTGGCACCTCCAGCTGCGGTGGCACGGTGTTGTCGGACCCCAACCGCTCGGCCACCCGGGTGACGACGTACGCCCCCGGCGAGACCATCACGGTGCAATGGCGCGAGACCATTGGCCACACCGGCCGCTATCGCATCGCGTTCGACAACGACGGCGCCGACCTCGCCGACTTCAACGCCAACATCCTGGCCGACATCGCCGATCCCTCCGGCGGCACTGGCAACACCGGCAATGGCAACCGCTGGAGCACCACCATCACCCTGCCGACGACGCCGTGCACCAACTGCACCCTCCAGCTGCTGCAGATCATGAACGGCAACACCACGAACCCTGTCGCAAGCCCCGTGGGCGCCTCGACCTACTTCCAGTGCGCCGACATCGTCATCGCGGCTCCCGCCAGCGAAGGTGAGGGTGAAGGTGAGGGCGAAGGCGAAGGCGAGGGCGAGGGTGAAGGCGAGGGCGAGGGTGAAGGCGAGGGCGAAGGCGAAGGCGAACCCGGCGAAGGCGAAGGCGAACCCGGCGAAGGCGAAGGCGAGCCTGCCGAGGGCGAAGGCGAACCAGCCGAAGGCGAAGGCGAAGGCGAGACCGTCGATGACGGCTGTGCCCAGGGCGGGATGGCGTGGTCCCCAGCGGCCTTGTTGCTGGTCCTGGCTCGGCGTCGCCGCCGCGCCGCCTGACCGAACATCGACCGGTTCTTCTCTGGCTCCTCCCCCAGCGGGGGAGGCTCCGGGCCGAGACGAGGGCGTTCCGACGCCCTTTATTCATGTCGTGAAACATCCCACCACGATCGGTCACCGTCGTCGGCGGAGCCCCCCTCCCAGCCTCCCCCCCGCTGGGCGAAGGAGCCGGACACCGAGCCCTCCGGGTTGGTCAAAGAGTTTCCGTCGTCGCCAGCCGTCATGACGTCGTGGGCGGCACATGCTAGCCCCTGTGGTCGTTCCCCAGGCAGGAGATCCCATGACCGTCGCCGTCAAAGAGCCCGCGTTTTCGCTGGCCCACAAGGTCCGCTTCGTCACCGCCGCCAGCCTGTTTGATGGCCACGATGCCGCCATCCAGATCATGCGCCGGGTGTTGATGCAGGAGGGCGCCGAGGTCATCCACCTGGGCCACGACCGCTCGGTGCTGGAGGTCGTCGAGGCCGCCGTCGCCGAAGACGCCCAGGGCATCGCCGTCAGTTCCTATCAGGGGGGCCACGTCGAGTACTTCACCTACATGCTCGAGCTGCTGCGGGAACGCGGCGCCGGCCACATCCGCGTCTACGGCGGCGGCGGCGGCGTCATCGTGCCGGCGGAGATTGAGCTGCTGCACAGCCGCGGCGTGGCCCGCATCTTCTCTCCCGAGGACGGCCGCAAGCTTGGCCTCGTGGGCATGATTCGCCAGATGCTCGTGGAGTGCGACCACGCGCCGGGAAAACCGACGACGTCGCTGCCGGCGGGGAACCTGACGGGTCTGGCCCTGGCCCGGGCCCTGACCACCCTGGAGCTCGGCACCGACGACGACGCCTCCGACGAGGTCAAGAAGGCCGCGCTGACCTTGCGCACCGATGTGAAGACCCGCCTGGCCAGCCAGGACCGCGTCCCCAAGGTGGTGGGCTTCACGGGCACCGGTGGGGCTGGCAAGTCGAGCCTCATCGACGAGGTGTTGAACCGGGTGATGGAGACCACCGCCGGGACGAAGGTCGCCGTCCTCAGCGTGGACCCCACCCGCAAGCGCAGCGGTGGCGCGTTGCTGGGGGATCGCATCCGCTTGAACACCGCCGCTCGCCATCCCGACCGCGTCTTCGTGCGGTCCCTGGCCACCCGCCGGGCCCATCGAGCGACGTCGGCAGCCATCGCCGATGCCCTGACCCTGTTGAAGTCCCAGGGCTTTGACCTCGTGGTGCTGGAGACCGCGGGCATCGGCCAGGCCGACAGCGAGCTGCACGAACTCGTGTCCCAGGGCCTCGTCGACACCGCCGTCTACGTGATGACGCCGGAGTACGGCGCCCCGAGCCAGCTCGAAAAGATCGACATGCTCGATTTCGCCGACCTCGTGGTCGTCAACAAGGCCGACAAGAAGGGGGCCCTTGACGCCGTCAAGGACGTCAAGAAGCAGGTCCAGCGCAACCGCAAGGCCTTCGACCAGAGCGCCGACGACATGCCCGTCTACGGCACCGCCGCCCACCGCTTCGCCGACAAGGGCACCAACACGTTCTTCAACGCCCTCGCCAAACAGCTGGGCTTGTCGACGACGGCGCTTGTCGAGGGGGCTCCCGCCACCGACGCCATCATCCAGCCCGCCCGCAGCCGCTACCTGGGCGAAATCGTCGACACCATTCGCCGTCGCCGGGACCGCATCGCGGTGGAAGCCGAGCACGCCTTTCGCCTCGACGGCCTCCGGCGCGCCCTCGCCGAGCTGGCCCAACCGGTGCCCGCCATTGGCGAGCAGTTCGGCGTGGCGGGGTGCAGCGACAGCACCGTCGACGTCGCCATTCGCACCCTGCGCCAGCGCCACGACGTCTACACCGAGGGTTTGTCCACCGAGGCCAAGGCCAATCTGCGGGCCTTTGACGACGTTGTGGCCGGCTTCGACGCCGAACGCCACAGCTACGTGGTGCGCAACAAGACCATCCACGTCGACAACTACACGACCTCGCTGTCCCAACAGCAGATCCCCAAGGTCACCCTCCCCCACACCAACGACCTCGCCGAGCGCCTGACCTTCTCGATGACCGAAGGCGCCCCGGGCAGCTACCCGTTCACCGCCGGCGTGTTCCCCTACAAGCGCGTGGGCGAAGACCCCACCCGCATGTTCGCGGGGGAAGGCACCGCCGAGCGCACCAACCGCCGCTTCCACTACGTCTCCAAGGGGCAAACAGCCGTCCGTTTGTCGACGGCGTTCGACAGCGTCACCCTCTACGGGAGAGACCCCGCCGTGCGCCCCGACATCTGGGGCAAGGTCGGCAACTCCGGCGTCAGCGTCTGCTGCCTCGACGACGCCAAGCGCCTGTACTCGGGCTTTGACCTGTGCGCGCCGAGCACGTCGGTGTCCATGACCATCAATGGTCCCGCCCCCACGGTGCTGGCGTTTTACATCAACGGCGCCATCGACGCCGCCATCGAGCGCCGCCTCAAGAAGGAGGGGCGCTGGGCAGAGACCGAGCAGAAGATCACAGCCTTCTTCGCCGAGCGCGGGCTGGAGCGACCCACCTACCGTCAAGAACTCCCCGCCAGCCACGACGGCTACGGCCTGGGCTTCCTCGGCTTGTCGTCAGACCGCGTCGTCGACGCGGGGTTGTACGCCGAAGAAAAAGCGCGGGTCATGAAGGCCATCCGCGGCACCGTGCAGGCCGACATCCTCAAGGAAGACCAGGCCCAGAACACCTGCATCTTCTCGACGGAGTTCTCCCTGCGGGTGATGGGCGACATCCAGCAATACTTTGTTGATCATGACATCAACAATTTTTACAGTGTGAGTATCTCCGGCTACCACATCGCCGAAGCGGGCGCGAACCCCATCACCCAGCTGGCCTTCACCCTGGCCAACGGCTTCACCCTGGTGGAGTACTACCGCTCCCGGGGCATGAAGGTCGACGACTTCGCCCCCAACCTGAGCTTCTTCTTCAGCAACGGCCTCGACCCCGAATACGCCGTCATCGGCCGCGTGGCCCGCCGCATCTGGGCGGTGGCCATGAAGGAGTTGTACGGTGCTGATGAGCGGAGCCAGAAGCTCAAGTATCACATTCAAACCTCGGGTCGGTCGCTGCACGCCCAGGAGATGAACTTCAACGACATCCGCACGACGTTGCAGGCGTTCTACGCCATCGCCGACAACTGCAACTCCCTGCACACCAACGCCTACGACGAGGCCGTGACGACGCCGACGGAGGAGAGCGTGCGGCGGGCCATCGCCATCCAGCTCATCATCAACCGCGAGCTCGGCATGATGAAGAACGAAAACCCGTTGCAGGGCAGCTACGCCATCACCCGACTGACCGACCTCGTCGAAGAAGCCGTGCTCAAGGCCTTTGAGGCCCTCGACGCCCGTGGCGGCGTGCTCGGGGCCATGGAGACCATGTACCAGCGCAGCCAGATTCAAGAGGAGTCGCTGTTTTACGAGGAGCGCAAGCACAACGGCGAGCTGCCCATCATCGGCGTCAACACGTTCTTGCCCGAGAGTGACGAGGGCATGGTGCAAGAGACCAAGCTCATCCGCTCGTCGGAAGACGAGAAGCAGTCCCAGGTGGACGCCGTCGCCGCCCTCCACGCCCGCTATGCGGCCGAGACGCCGGCGGCCCTGCAGCGCTTGAAGATCGTGGCCAGAGACGGCGGCAACGTCTTTGAAGAGTTGATGGAGACCGTGAAGGTGGCGAGCCTGGGGCACATCACCGAGGCATTGTTCGAGGTCGGCGGCGCCTACCGCCGCTCGATGTAGCCCGGCGAGGTCCCATGGGCGGGCTGCTGTTCGCGTTGGCATTTCTGGTGGCGGCGTCGGTCCTCGTGGGCCGCGTCGTCGTGCGTCGGCTGCGCCAGGCCCGACTGCCCGACACCATCGCGGTGGCTTCGCTGCATGACATCCCGGGAATCCTGCGTCGTCGTCGCTGCCCCTGTGGCCGGCTTCCCGACGAGATCGGCGAGTTGCCCACGGGCAGCGGTACGGTGGTGGCGCGCGAGTGCGTGTGCGGCCGCACCGAACGGGTGACCTTTGTGCTGGCGAACTGACTCTCTGCTCCGGAGCCCCTGATGATCCTGCTTCACCCCATCGTCGTCGTTGTTGTCGTCATCTGTGCCTGCTTCGGTGCCCCGGGCTGCGCCGTCCCCGTTGGCGACGACGGTGATGGCACCGGCGGGAGCGACGCCTGCACGCTGTCCGCCAGTTCGCAGGGGTGCGCCGAGTGCGCCGATGGCACCACCACCTGCCGCTACGGCGACACGTCGGTGACGGCCGTGAGCTGCGGCGGATGTCAGGCCCGGTCCAGGCTCTACCAGGCGTTGTGCGACGCCGAAGTCAGCGACAGCGCCGACGCCATCGAAGGCGGCACCAGCTGCGTCGACGAGGGCCGGTGAAGGCCCTGGTCGTTCCTTGGTCCATCGACTGTGTCGACGACGGGGCGTGCCCGGCGACGTCGCCGGATTGACTGCGGCGTTGGCTGCATGGTGACAGGCTCTACCGTCGCCGCCTTCGGTGACCTCCACGACATCGCCTTCGGACCGTTCTGGGTCGGCGCCGAGGCCACCAGCCAGGGCGTCTCTGTCTGGAACGACGGCACGCCCCTGCCACCTCCGTGAGTCAGAGCCCCGACAGCGCTCCTCGCGATGTCAGATGGACGTCAGGGCGAGCGTTTCCCTCGCTGACTACGGTGCAGGCACCACCTGGTCAGGAGTCACACCATGTCATCACGTTTGTTCAGCGGCCTCGGTGCCGTCGTCGCCCGCCTCTCTGTGCCCGTCGCTGCGTCGCTCACGCTCGTTGGATCGTCTGGATGCGGGACGCTGCTGTTGGGGGTCCACGCGCTCTACGCCGTCGGGGCCGACGACATGGGCCCCAATCGTGCCGAGGAGATCAAGCAGCTGTCGGCGTCGATGGACGATGCGATCGCTGCCGACGACCTCGAGAAGGCCATGGGCATCTCCAAGGCGCTCTGGGACGTCTCGTTCGCCACCAGCTGCAACCAGTGCACCAGCGTGGCGTTCCCCACGCTGTACAAGCTGCGCGAGGTCGTGTTGGCGGCGCCAACGACGCGGCCGGCGTATGAGGCTGCGTCGATCCTCAAGCTCGCCAGCACCAACCTCTACTACGCCGCTGGCATCACCGCCGACGCGGAGGACGAGCTGAAGCAGTTCCGCGAGGAGCTCAAAGCGGCGGCTTCCACAGTCGAGGCCCGCGCGAAGCCGGAGATCACCGAGAAGGCCGCCAGCCTCGAGGCCGCCGGCAAGCCAGCGTCGGCGTTGGCCGTGATGGCGCAGCTCTCAGCCATCTACCCCGATGACGCCGAGGCGAGGGCCAGGAAGACCGCGATGTTGGAGGCGCTGAAGTCGGCAAACGCATTTCGCGTGACCGCCACCGGCAGCGAAGCGGCGTCGAGCCTCGCGCGTGGAACGTTTACCCATGAGGCCATCGCGTTTGAGGCCGGCGCGCCAGTGACCGTGACTGTGACCCTTGGCGAGCCGACCACGGACGTGCAGAGCGCCCAGGAGACGCAGAGCGTCCGCGTCGTGCGCGGGATGAAGACCGTCGAGAACAACGACTACGCGCGCCTCGTGAAGAAGATCGAGCACACCGAGAAGCTGCGCAGCGAGAACACGCGAGCGACGGACATCGAGCGCCGCACGGATCAGATCAACTCCCTGCGCAAGGAACTGGGCCGCATGAGCCCCACCGAGCAAGTCGAAGACGCCGTCAGCGAGAGCTTCCCCGGCACGCGCACAACGCGCGTGGTGCGCCGGCTGGTGCAGGTCCGCGTTACGCGCGGCGTCGACGTCATCGGTGACGTCAAGGACACCGTCAGCGCCTCCAGGAGCGCGCTGAGCCACGGCGGCCACGGGCCAGCCCGCGCCGTGAGCGAGCCCGTGCCTCAGGTCAGCGACATCGACGGCGACGTCGTTGAGAGCGCCGCCAAACGCGCGCGTGTCGAGGTCATCGCCGCCTACCGCGCCCACGTCGCGGCGCTCGTCAAGGCGAAGGCGGCCGAGGACCCCATCGAAGCCGCAGCCCTCGCCGTGGCCCTCGATCCCGGCGCCGCGAGCCAGGAGGACGCCGACGCCGCCCGGAAGGGCCTGCGCATCAGCGATCCCCGCGTCCTCCTCACGGCGCGCTGAGCAAGGGACCCAGCAGGGGCGAACGCCGACGCGACGTGCGCCCCCCTGGCGACCTCCACGACGTCGCCTGCTGCCCGTGAGTCACAGCCGCGACAGGCGCAGCAGGCTCGGGGCCGGGGCCTCGACAGCGGGTTCCACGGCAGGTTCCACGGCAGGTTCCACGGCAGGTTCCACGGCAGGTTCCACGGGGACGGCCGGTTCCACGGGGGCTGCAACGGGCCCGGGCAGCTCGGCCTTCGGGGTGTGGACGCCGAAGTTGAAGGCGTCGTCGAAGGCCACGGTCAGCCCCACGTTGAGCATGTCGTAGCTGGCCTTGTAGGAGCCCATGGCGATCCGGGTCCGCAGCTCGCCTTCGGCGCCAATGGGGGGCGGCACCACGACGTTGCCGGCGGTGACGATGCTCTCGGTGCCGATGACGCGATCAAAGATGAAGATGTGGCTGTAGCCGACGTCGAGGCGGATGCCGTTCCAGGTGCCAGAGACGCCGGCGCCGAGGCCGACCTTGTCGCCGTCGACGAGCTCGACGCTGTGGGTGGTGTTGGGAATGGCGCTCGATTCGTAAAAGCCGCCCGTGTGCAGCTCAAGCATGCGGTCCCACAGGGCCACGGTGCCACCAAGGCGCACGCTGATGGTGTCTTGCCAATCCTTGGGCTGCACGATGGGGGGCAAGGGCGTGGCTTCGCCGCCACCGACGGAAAACGTCAGGTCTTTGGTGGAGAGAAAAACGTGGTCGTAGGTGGACCAGGCTTCGTAGACGACGGCGGCCTCGACGTCGAAGCCCACGGTCTTCTTGCCATCACCAAAGACGTCGTCGGACCCGTACTTCAGGCCGAGGCGGTAAAACGGCGGCAGCACGAATTCGGCGGTTGCGGTGGCGCCCTCGTCGTTGATGGAGGCCAGGCCTGAGTCGATGAAGACCGCCTGCAACGTTGGCCCGAACTTCTCGATGCTGATGGGGCCGGTGGCGGCCACCGTGCGGGGCAGCTGGACGCTGGCGGCCACCTCGAGGTTGCCGATGCCCAGGAGCTTGCCGGGGTTCGACCACAGCCCGACGTTGCCCGAGGGGATGAGGTGCTGCTCGCCGCTGATGCGCACCTGCACGTCGTAGTTTTGGTCTTCGTTGCCGACGGTGTCGGCGGTGAGGCGCAGGTTCTGGTTCAGGCCCGACGTCACGAGCTGGAAGCTGCCGCCGACGGCGAACCAGTCGCCGAAGCGATAGCCGGCGGTGAGGCCGTAAAAGACCTCCAGCAGGTCCCGGTCGATAAGCGTGTAGCGGGCGGGGCCCGTCTCGCTGAACTTGTAGTCGCCCGCCGACGGAGCAAAGACGTAGGCGCCGAGGGCGAAGCCGTCGATGCCGAGGGAGTCGCTGTTGAAGGTGGCAAACAGGCGGGGGATGGGCTGCACACCCGCCTCGTTCCTGATGGCCGTCTGGCCGTCGAAGCGGCTCGGGGTGTCGCGATTGCCCAGGCGGTCGACGCTGGCGTCGTTGACGGGCGCGCCGCTGGAATCCAGGGCCCCGGGCTGGCGCTTGCCGCCCTCGACGAAGAAGGCCCGCTGGGGGTTGGCGCTGCCGTCCTGGTTCGTATAGGTCCGATCGATGGTGTCTGTGACGGCGCAGCCGTTGTCGAGGCCGCCGCAGTCCCGGATGAACTCGCTGTTGAGCCACACCAGGTTGACGTCGAGCTGGAGCTGCACCCCCGTCGACAGGGTGACCGCCGCCGGGTTGAGCCAGATGGCCGAGGGGTCCCGGGGATTGACGATGTTGGCGCCGCCGCGGGCCATGGACCGGGCCCCGATCTCGCCGACGTAATAGCCGGCGGCGCCCGCCTTGCTGGCGCCGCCCACAGCAGTGACGGCGGCGACGGCGGCGATGACGCTTACAACACGGCTCGACTTGATGGGCACGCCAGACTCCTGTGCCAGATGACTCGTTGCCCTGGCGGCGCGCAGCATGACACGAGGCCATCGTCGGCAGCGCACTGAGACACGCGTTCAGTGTCGGTCCGGTGGATCAATCCGGTGATCAATCCGGTGGCGACCGCGCCCCGGGGACAACAGACCATCGCATCGGTCAGCATGGGCCGGGACGACCGTGAGGAGCAGAGACCATGGTGCAGCGCATCGGAGACATCATCGTCGACCAGGGCACGGCGGAGCGCGGCGCCGTCGAGAAGGCCGCCGACGTCGGCACAAAGACTGGCAAGCGCGTGGGCGATGTGTTGATCGAAGAGGGGCTCCTCGACGAGACCGACCTCTATCAGGCGGTGGCCCGGCGCCACGGCCTGCCCTTCGCCAACGCCGAGAGCCTCTTTGTCATCCTCGACCCCAAGATCTCCCAGATGCTGCCCCGGCGCTTCCAGGAGCACGAGCAGGTGGTGCCCATCTGCAAGGTGGGTGACGTCGTCATCGTCGCCGCCTGCGACGCGGTGCAGCACGTCAATGAAATCGCCAGTGCCGCCGGCGCCCGCACCGTCGAGGTCCGCATCGTCACGCCGACGGACCATCACCGCCTGCGGACGGCGGTGGACCTCGGCCAGGTCGAGATGCGCGCAGGCCCCAAGGCCTCGACGGTCTCGCGGCGGGCCCGCGACCTCATGTCGACCAAGACCGAGGTGAACGCCGAACTCATCTCGTTGTTTGACGCCATGCTCCTCGACGCCATCGTCCAGCGGGCCAGCGACATCCATATGGAAATCTACGGTGAGCGGGTGCGGGTGCGTCTGCGCATCGACGGCGACCTCCACGATGTCAGCCGCTACCAACTCAGCCGTGACCAGCTGCTCGGGATCATGAACGTCGTCAAGGTCAACGCCGACCTCGACATCGCCGAACGGCGCCTGCCCCAGGGTGGGCGCATCACCACCCGCACGGGGGGCCAGGCCTTCGACCTGCGGGTCCAGACCCAGCCGTCGCTGCATGGCGAGCACGTGGTGATTCGCCTGTTGCCCCAGGATCAGAAGATCATGGGGGTGGAAGACCTCGGCTTCACCAAGCTCCTCGCCGACGCCTATCGCCGCCTGCTGTCGTCGCCCCAGGGGCTGGTCCTGGTGGTGGGGCCCACGGGGTCGGGCAAATCGACGACGCTGTATGCGGGCCTGGTGGTCCTGGCCAACGACACCAGCCGCAAGGTCATCACCGTCGAAGATCCCATCGAGTACGCCATGAACGGCGTCCAGCAGACCCAGGCCCGCTCGGAGATCGGCTTCAACTTCGCCGACGCCATGCGCTCGTTTGTGCGTCAGGACCCAGACGTCATCCTCGTGGGTGAGATCCGCGACAAAGAAACCGCCCTCGAGGCCATCCGCGCCTCCCAGACGGGCCACCTGGTGTTGTCCACCCTCCACTGCAACGACGCCGTCGACGCTGTTCAGCGGCTGCGCGACCTCGGCATGCAGCCAAACTCCATTGCCAGCGAACTCATCGCGGTCTTTGCCCAGCGCCTCGCCAAGCGCATCTGCCCCAACTGTCGCGTGCCCGGCGAGCCCGACCCCGTGTTGTTCGCCGAGGTCTTTCCCCACGGGGCGCCGCCAGAGTTCGTGTCCTTCAAGGGCAAGGGCTGCAGCAAGTGCAACCACCTCGGTACCCACGGGCGCATCGCGGTCATCGAGTATTTGCCCACCGGGTCGGCCATGCGTCGGGCCATTGCCCGGGACCTTCCCGTCGACGATCTGCGGGCGGCGGCCAAGGTCGCCGGCCTCACCTCCATGCGTGATCAGGCCCTCGAACTCGTGACGACGGGGGTCATCCCCTTCGACGAGCTCATGTGGGTGCTGCCCGCCGAGTCCCTGGCAGGCTGAGCATGCGCGACGTTGTCCCCGTCCTTCCCGCCGTCGCCACCGACACCGCCGCCACCCGGCTGGGCCGGCGCTCGCGGGCGTTGTTCGCCCTGCGGGACTGGCTGCGGGAGGCGGACTTTGTCGAGGCCGACACGCCCCAGCTGGTGCCCGGCCCGGGCCTTGAGCCCCACATCGATCCCCTCGGCATCGACGTCGCCCTCGACCTCCATGGGCAGCAGCGACAACGCCGCTATCTCATCACGTCCCCCGAGCTCGGCCTCAAGCGCGTCGTCGCCGCCGGCGTGCCCCGGGTCTTTCAGCTCGGCCATGTCTTCAGAGATGGTGAGCGTTCCGCCCGCCACACCCCCGAGTTCACCCTGCTCGAGTGGTATCGCGGGCCAGGCACCCTGAACGACATCCTCGACGACACCATGGCCCTCATCCGCACCGTCGCCTCCGCCATCGGCAACGCCAGCGCCATCGACGTCGCGGCACCCCCCGAGCGGCTGACCATCGCCGACGCCTTCGCCCGCCACGCGGGCATCGACCTCGGTGCCGCCATCGACGAGACCGCCGCCGGTGACGACGGCGCCCTGGCCCGCCGGGCCCGTGCCGCCGGCCTCGACCTCATCGGCACCACCGTCGGCTTCGATGACGCCTTCTTCGCCGTCATGGACACCCGGGTGGAGCCCGCCATCGGCCGCCATCGCCTCTGTGTCCTTGAGCAGTGGCCGGCCACCATGGCCGTGCTGGCTCGCCTCGACGACGACGACCCCCGCTACGCCCGCCGCTTTGAACTCTATGGCCACGGCGCCACCGGCTGCCTCGAGTTGTGCAACGCCTTTGATGAACTCACCGACGCCGTCGAACAGCGTCGTCGCTTTGGCATCGACAACGCCATCCGCCAGTCCCTCGGCAAGGCCGTGTTGCCCCTCGACGAAGACTTCCTGCAGGCCCTGCCGCTGCTGCCGAAGCCCTCCGCCGGCAACGCCCTTGGCGTCGACCGCCTGCTCATGCTCCTGACGGGGGCTGCCTCCATCGACGACGTCCAGGCCCTGCCGTTTCGGTAGCTACAACGAATAATCAAGATTATTCAAGAACTTGGAGTGTCGGCTGACATCGGGGGCAGGGGCCTTCGAACGGGACCGGGACGAAATTGGTCGTCGGCCATCGGCACTTCCCCTGCTATGGGTCGGGGGTGACTGTCTCCCTCGAACCCACCCGCCCGCGGACCGTCCTGGTCGGCGTCCACCTCCCCAGCGTCAGCGAAGCCGACTTCCAGGCGTCCCTCGCCGAGCTTGCTCGGTTGGTGGACACCCTGGGCTTCGACGTCGTCGCCCAGATCACCCAGCGGCGGGCCCGGCTGTCGCCGTCGGCGGCCCTCGGCACCGGCAAGCTCAAAGAGCTCGCCCAGCTCACGGGTGGCAGCGGCATCGTCGAGTCTGGCGCCAAGAAGCGTGACCAGCGCAAAGACCTCAACAAGGCGGGCTTCGAAGCCGTCGACCTCGAAGACGACGATGAGGACGAAGACGAAGACGACGACGCCGGCGATGAGGCCGACGTCGCCGGCGGCGCTCCCCGCAAGGCGAAGCCCATCGAGCGGGCCTCGGTGGTCGTCGTCGACAACGACATCTCGCCGTCCCAGCTGCGCAACCTTGAGAAGGCCACCGGCGTCGAGGTCCTCGACCGCGCTGGCGTCATCATCGAGATCTTCTGGCGCCACGCGCGCACCAAAGAAGCCCAGATGCAGGTCGAGATTGCGCGCCTGCAATACGAGACCCCGCGGCTGCGCGAAAAAGAGAACACCGGGGACCGCCAGCGCGGCGGCAGCTCCGGCGGCAAGGGTGACCTCGACCTCGAGTACGATCGCCGCCGCATTCGTGACCGCATCTCGGAGCTCAAGGAAAAGCTCGCCGAGATCGAGGCCGACGCCAACACCCGCCGCCAGCGCCGCAAGGACGCCATGCGGGTCGCCCTGGTGGGCTACACCAACGCCGGCAAGTCGAGCCTGATGCGGGCGTTGTCGGGCAGCGATGTCCTCGTCGCCGACAAGCTCTTTGCCACCCTCGGTACCACCGTGCGCACGGTGCCAGACACCACCCCCAAGGTGCTCGTCTCTGACACCGTCGGCTTCATCAAAGACCTGCCCCACTCCTTGGTGGCCAGCTTCAAGAGCACCCTCGACGAAGCCCACGAAGCAAGCCTGTTGCTGTTCGTCGTCGACGCCGCCGACCCGGCCTTCCCGGGCCAGCTCGCGGTCACAAAGACCGTGCTCAAAGAGATCGAGGCCGACGACATTCCGTCGCTGTTGATCCTCAACAAGATCGATCGGGTCAGCGACGACGAACGCGGTCGTTTGCGCCGTGAGTACCCCCACGCCGTGCAGATGTCGGCGCTGGACCCGACCGACGTTGCCGCCCTCAAGGCCAGGCTCGTCCAGCACTTCGACGACACCCTCGAAGAGGTCGTCATCGGTGTGCCCCACGCCAAGGTCGGTGCGGCCCTCGCCTACGTCCACGAGCACATGAAGCTGCTGACCGAGGCCTGGGACGGCTGGGGCGCGCGCTTCACCGTCAAGGGCATGCCCGAAGGCCTGGCCCACCTGAAGGTCCTGGCAGGCAACGAAGTGGCGCCCCCCCTCGACGACGGCAGCGCCGAGGCCTGACCATGACCAACGACGCACCTTCGCTGGCACCATTCAAGATCGGGGTTGTCACCACCTCCGATCGGGCCTCCGCCGGCGTCTACGTCGACGAAGGCACGCCAGAAGTGGTGGCGGTGTTGCGCGACATGCTGCGCACGCCGTTTGAGGCCGTCTGTCGGCTGGTCCCCGACGAACAGCCCCTCATCGAAGCCCGCCTGCGGGAGCTCGTCGACGACGTCGGCTGCCAGCTGGTGGTCACCACCGGCGGTACCGGCCCCGCCCTGCGTGACGTGACCGTCGAGGCCACCCTCGCCGTGGGCCACAAGGTCATGCCCGGCTTCGGCGAACTCATGCGGCGGGTGTCCCTCGAGAAAGTGCCGACGGCGATCCTCTCGCGACAAGAAGCCGTCATCCGCTATCGCGGAGACGGATCTGGCGCGTTGATCGTGAACCTGCCGGGATCGATCAAGGCGATCCGCGACTGTCTGCAGGCGGTCATGCCCGCCATCCCCTATTGCCTCGACCTGGTGGGCGCTCCCCACGTCGACACCAATGACGACGTCGTCACGGCGTTTCGTCCGCTGAAGAAGCCTGGTGCGGTCGCGACACCGGGCGGTCACGGGATCGTCAAATAGGGTCTGGCGGCATCGATGGCGCCATGGCACACCGGTGGTGTCTGACTCCATCAGAACCGGCGCGTTTCGTGCTTCTTTCTGTGGGTCGCCTCGCTGGTGTTCGTTCTGCGCACACCACGACATCCATCACCTCGATTGAGGCGGTGGTGGCCACATTGTCGTCGGCTCGCCGACGGTCGTTTTTGGTGATGATCGGGTTTTTGACCCTTCAAGGAGCGAAAGCATGTTGAACGTGAAGATTGTGGCGCTGCAGGCGCTTCTGGCTGTGACGATGGTGGCTTCGGCCGGTTGCCCCGCCGAGGACGGCAGCGACGGCGGCGAAGGCGAAGGCGAAGGCGAAGGCGAAGGAGAGGACATCACGCTCCTCGGCGCCAACGAGACCTGCAACCTGACCCGCACCGACGAAATCTGCGATCCCGCGTTCGACCTCCTGTGCGTGCAGGAAGGCGTCAACCCCAACGCCGGCCGCTGCCGTCCCACCTGCGGTGATCTCACCAACGGCAAGGATGCCGCCGCTGTGTGTCCCCAGGGCACCACCTGCCAGGTCCTGCTGAGCCCCGCTCTGGACCCCCTTGCCGTCGTTTGCGCGCCCCAGGGCGTCCGCAACGAGAACTGCCGCGCCCTCCTCGACGACGCCGCTTGCGCCGAAGGCGAATGCGTCCCCCTCGCCATCAGCACCACCGACGCCGGCGCCCTCGACACCGTCGACGCCCTCGGTTGCCGTGAAGCCTGCGACCTCGACGGCGACGGCTCTGAGTGCGCCGCCACCGAAGCCTGCATCGAAGGCGGCCGCTTCGGCTTCCAGTTCGACTTCGAGATCGAGCAGAGCGCGACGGCCGAAGACGTGACCTGCACCGCCACCCAGTGCGACGCCGGCAACGTGGCCTGCGAGTGCGGCGCGAACTTCGAGTGCATCCAGTTCGGTGCGGCCTCCGCCACCAACCCCGCCGTCTGCGCCAAGCAGCTCGGCATGTGCGGCACGCCCGTGCTGCCAGTGACGACCCCCGGCGTCGCCGAATTCGCCGACGTCACGATCACCTCCGAGGCCCAGATCTGCAACCAGGTCGACGGCGTGAACCTCTGCGACGCCAACGCGTTCTTCGGCGACGTCGAGAACCCCGGCACCAGCGAGTGCGTCAACCAGGGCTTCTCGAACCCCAACGACGGCTTCTGCGTGGCGTTCTGCTCGACCCCCTCCATCGACCGCAACAACAACACCACCATTGAAGCCAACGAGCAGGGCACGCAGAACGATTGCCCCACGGGCTTCGAGTGCACCAAGGACCTCCCCCGCACCCTGCTGTTCGCGGCTGGCGTTGACGACGCTGCCGGTCCCTTCGGCGTCAAGTCCTGCAACGCCACCGTCTGCACCGCCGGCGAGCCCTGCCCCGCCCAGTGCGGCCCCGGCGACACCGAGTGCATCGCGTTCGAATCCACCCAGGGCCCCGTCGCCCTCTGCCTGGCGCCCTTCGGCAACTGCGTTGACGCTCCTCCGGCGCCGGCCTGCGGCGACGGCGCCATCAACGGGACCGAAGTGTGCGACGGCGCGCTCCTCGGCGCTGGCGCTTGCGCTGCCGGCACCAGCGGCACCGTGACCTGCAACGCCGACTGCACGCTGAACACCACCGCTTGCGTGGCCGACCCCACCTGCGGCGACGGCATCATCAACGGCACCGAAGTGTGTGACGGCGCGGCCCTCGGCGCTGGCGCTTGTGCCGCCGACACCACCGGCACCGTGACCTGCAACAACGACTGCACGCTGAACACCACCGCCTGCGTGGCCAACTGCGGCAATGGCGTCATCGACGGCACCGAGACCTGCGACGGCGCCGCCACCACGGTGTGCCCGGTCGACGGCCAGGTCGGCGCGACCTGCACCGCCTGCGTCCTCGACGTGACGGCCTGCGTCGGTCCCTGAGTCGTTGAACCAACGACGTTTCTGAGAAAGGCCCCGCGGATGCGGGGCCTTTTTTTTCGGAGTTCTTCGGCGGCAGCCGAAGAAGCATCAAGACTTTTTCATTCTGGCCGCAAAAACGCGCTACATCTCGCTCATGTCGACGATGCCGTCGAGGGCAGAACTCAAGAAGAACCTCAAGCTCCTCAAGGAGCGGCTTGAATTTCGCCCCATGGACCTCGATGCCCGCATGCGCATCGCGCGGACCTACCGGCTCCTCGACGACGCCACCGACGCCGTCGCCCACTACGGCGCCGTCGCCCGCTACCTGAGCCTCGCCGGGCATCCCCTGCAGGCGGTGGCGGTGCTCAAGGAGCTGTTGCAGGTGGACCCCCGCCACGAGGAGACCCTGCTCTTTCTGGCCAAGCTCTACGCCCGCACCCGGGCCGCCGACCCCAGCAACCGCGGGCGGGTGGCGGTGCCCATCCTCGACAGCGGCGACACCAGCGACGCCGGCGTGCATCCCCTGACAGACGGGCTGCCGATGACGGCCACCGGCATCTGGCGGGCCATTCGCCCCGAAGCCACCGAAGACCTCGCCGTCATCCACTCCGCCGACGAGGTGGGCGCCGTCGTCGACACCGACAACGATGACGACCTCGACAATGATGTGGTCGAAGCTGCCGACGTCGAAGTCCTCGACGAGGCCCTGGGGTTTGAAGAGACCGTGCTGTCGCGGGTGCCGCTGTTTGCGTCGTTGGACGCGGCCGCGTTTGTGACCTTGAGCCACAGCATGATGCTGGCCCGCGCCGACGCCGGCGACACCATCTTTCATGAGGGCGAGCCCGGCGATTCCTGCCTGGTGATCGTCAAGGGCGAAGCCGTCGTCACCCGCCGCCACGGTGGGGCCGCCGTCGAGCGCAACCGTCTGGGCCCCGGCGACGTGGCGGGGCTCTTTGCCCTGGTGCGGGCCGAGGCTCGCCAGGCGACGTTGGTGGCGGCCACACCCGTGGAGTATTTCGAGATCGACCGCACCGCCGTCGAGGCCCTCCTCGAACACCATCCTGCCGCCGTCATGGCCCTGGCGACGGTGGTCAAAGATCGCCTGGTGGACGCCCTGTTTCGCGAGGTGCCGCTCTTTTCAGCCCTCGACGACGCCGCCCGCGCCATCGCTGCCGCCCGCTTCACCGTCCGGGTGTTGGGCGACAGCGACGAGCTGTTTGACGGCTTCACAGATACTGACGGCTTCTGGTTGATTCTCGACGGCGCCATCGTCATCGGCGACGAGGGGGCTGATGGGAGCCTCACCCCCCGGACCCACCTGCAGGCGGGGGATTGGCTCGCCTGCTGTGTCGGGGACGGCGGCGCCGCGGGCGTGACCGCCCAGGCCGTGGGGCGGGCGTCGGTGGCGGCGTTGCCCCACGTGACGGTCCATTCCCTGTTCGCCGACGAAGGCATCGACGGCCTCGGCCCGTCCACCGCCCTGTCGCCCACCGTGCGCTCGGGCAGCTTGCGCCGCTAGCGAGCGGCCCTGCGCCGCTAGCGAGCGGCCCTGCGCCGCAAGCGAGCGGCCCTGCGCCGCTAGCGAGCGGCCCTGCGCCGCTGACCGGCCTGTCGGTTCTTGTCAGGCCCCTGTGGGGTCCTGTGGGGTCCTGTGGGGTCCTGTGGGGTCCTGTGCGTCCTGTGGGGGCCTGTGCGGCCCCGCAGTCGACCGCGTCCTGGAACCTGCGCTACGACACCCCCCCACATGCACGGACGGACCGTTGCATCGCCGAGGAGTGAGCATGGGTGACGTTGTCGAGACCAGCAGCCAGGGATGGCTGAGCCGCATCATGGAATCCATCAAGGGTGTGCTCATCGGCCTGGTGCTGGTGGTGGCGGCCTTCCCCCTGCTGTTTGTGAACGAGGGCTGCGCGGTGAAAATCGCCAAGGGCCTCGCCGAGGGCCGCGGCCAGGTGGTCGCCGGCAACGCCGCCGCCGTGAACCCCGCCCTCGAGGGCAAGCTCGTGCACCTGACGGGCCGGGCGGTGTCCAAAAACGGCGTCAAAGACGCGGTGCTCGGCGTGGCCGCCCCCGGCGCCATCCGCCTGGAGCGCACCGTCGAGATGTTTCAGTGGGTCGAAAAGACCGAGAGCAAGAAAGAGAAGAAGCTCGGTGGCGCCGAAGAGACCGTGAAGACCACCACCTACGTCAAGGAGTGGTCGTCGTCGGAAGTGTCGTCGGCCGACTTCAAGATCAAGGAGAAGGATGGCGAGCGGGTCGTGAATCCCCCGATGCCCATGAAGGGGGGCAGCGTCGTCGCCAACGACGTCACCGTCGGCGCCCACAGCCTGACGGACGAGCTGTTGCACCAGCTGACGGGGGGCACCCCGCTGGTCCTTGATGCAGCGGCCCTGGCCTCGATGCCCGAGAGCATCAAGGCCCGCGCCAGGCTCCACGACGGCGGCATCTTCGTGGGCGACCCTGGAAGCCCCAGGGTCGGCGACCTGCGCATCAAGCTCACCAAGGCCGACGCCACCGACGTCAGCATCGTCGCCAAACAGACCGGCAACGCCCTCGGGGCGTGGCAGACGTCCAAGGGCACAAGCATCGCCATGCTCGACAAGGGCACCAAGAGCAGCGCCGAGATGTTCTCGTCGGCGGAGGCCTCCAACGTCACCCGCACCTGGGTCGTGCGCCTGTTGGGTTTCCTGTGCATGCTCATTGGCTTCAGCATGATCTTCAAGCCCCTCAGCACCGTCGCTGACGTCGTCCCCTTCATCGGCAGCGTCGTCGGCATGGGCACCGGCGTCGTGGCGTTCGCCCTGTCGGCCCCGCTGGCGCTCATCACCATCGCCGTTGCCTGGATTGTGTATCGCCCGCTGCTGGGCATCGCGTTGCTGGTGGCGGGCATTGGCGTCTTCGTCGGCATCTTTGTGCTGGCCAAGAAGCGGCAGGCCGCCGCTCACTGACATCACCAAGGACTCTCGACGTCGCAACAAGAAGCCCACGCGTTCAGCGTGGGCTTGTTTGTGAGCGCTGGACCCGGGGTGTGCGGATCAGTTGCAGGAGCCGAGGCTGTTGGTCTGGCGGTAGGTGTCGCTGTAGCCCGTGAGGCCGGCGACGACGTCGTCCATGATGTCGGCGCACAGGGCGACGTTGTTGGTCACGGTGATGTCGGCACTGACCGTCGACAGCGCGGGCAGGGCGATCACGTTCAGGCTCGAGTTGTTCTCGATGACGATGCTCTCGGTGTTGCCACCCGAATTGATGGACGACAGGGCCGGCAGCTCGATGCGCTGGAGGGCGCTGTTGTTGCTGATGGTCAGGCGACCGATGCCCTCGAGGGCGACAAACGTCAGCGACCTGATGGTGCTGTTGTTCTCGACGCTCAGTTCGTCGCCGATGACCGTCAGGCCCAGGAAGTCGTCGGTGTCCGTGATCCGGGCGCCGGTGTCGATGATGAGATCGTTGTCGATGCGCACCACGAACCGGACGGGTGCTGCGTCGGTGACGCCGGGCGGCCCCGTCAACGTGAGGCGGCCCGTGATGGTCGCGCAGCGCCCGTCGAGGACGTTCAAGCCATTGTTGTTGTTGGCGCTGAGGCTGGCCAGGGTTTGGTTGCCCGTGCAGAGGGGCGGCTCCCCCTCGCCTTCGCCCTCGCCCTCGCCCTCGCCTTCGCCTTCGCCTTCGCCTTCGCCTTCGCCTTCGCCTTCGCCTTCGCCTTCGCCTTCTCCCTCGCCTTA
>Ga0247837_1002193_pt1 | contig 37781 bp, 29 predicted proteins | sample LaCtaG_2_FD_187115 | JGI IMG/M metagenome (GOLD analysis project Ga0247837, IMG submission 187115) | Freshwater microbial communities from meromictic Lake La Cruz, Castile-La Mancha, Spain - LaCruzMarch2015_14.5m | ecosystem: Environmental > Aquatic > Freshwater > Lake | place: Spain: Castile-La...
ATGTTCCAAGCAGCCGCAGGGCCTTCTCGACGGTGTGTTCGTGGAGGATGGAGGCCGCGTTGTAGGCCTTGACCGGATCTGCCAACACCCCCTGTTCGCGCGCGAGACCCCTGCCCGCGAGGAGATCCCCTTCGGGCATTGCACAAACGTCAAATCTGCGACTCCCCCAAAGAAAGGTGTCCGGCACTAGGACATCGAAGCCCCGTCGTGCGAGCTCATTCGCATAGGCACGGCCCCCGTAGGCCTTCGCCCGCAGTTCCGCAACCGTCGGAGGAATCGCGTCCGGGCCGTCGGCGATCTTCTCCTTTCCGAAGAATTTGAACCCGCTGTGGTCGTGCAGTGCCACGATCCCGGCCTTCACGGATCCGACTGCGGGCCTCAACCAGTACGCCTCCGTTTTTGGTCCATAGCCGACTGACCACGAGAAAAGACGGCCGTGCACGCCGTCCGCCTCCCACTCTCGTTCGAGCGTGGGATCGGCAGGCTCTCGAGCCGAGGCGGGCATCCCGAGACATTCGATTAAATGCGCGCGAAGTTCCTCCGGCCCGCGGGATCGCTGTTGCGCTGGGATCATATCGACGATACCGCCGAACGCACCGAGTTGTGCGGGTGGTCTTTTGAGCGAGTTCATGGATCGGTTGCCATCAGCGTTTGTTGCGGCGTCGGGCTGAGCACGGCGGGGAAACCGCGGATATTGACATCCATCGTTCCCATCACGATCGACAGGATTTGCGGCCCGTTTGCCCCGGATACGGTGACGGCGTCGTCGCATCCAAACGCTTCGCGTTGCACCAGTGCCTTGCCGGTGGAATCGGAGATGTTCAAACGTTGAGCGAGCTTCCAAGAGGCGATGTTAAAACTCTTCGTACCGGCTGGAACGCCGACAAAGAAGGGGACCCCCGGCCAGATGGGATTCGGCACGGCCGGGGAGAGACCCGGCTCGACCAGAAACGGAGCGATCCCGCACGGCCGGTTTGCCAGATCGATTCCGCCGACAAGAATGCGATCCGCAGTGCTCTGGAAGCGGATCACGCAGGCGCCGGAAATCGGACTGTGGAAGGAAAGGATTGGGGCTTGTTCGAATCCATCTGGCCCCGCAATGCGGCCGGATTGGGCGTCGATCACCGCGGATCCCGAAGCAATGACCTCCAATTCGTTGCCGTAAGGCGAGACGCTCCACTGCACGTGATGTCGCGTCCTCCCTCCGGAGAGCGCCGGGTTAAAGGAATTCTCCGGTGCTCCATAGGAAACTTGGATCTGTTCCATGGCCTCGGCCCAAACGACCAACGGCACTCCTGTAGGAATCGTCAGGCCTCGCTGGGGAAAGGCAAAGGGCTTCCATCCCTCCAGGGCTTGAGGAGCCACGCGGAGTGTCGGAAGGAGATCCTTCGCCCGGACCGGTGAGGAAGCAACCGCCAGGGATTGCTGCGCGGCAAATCCCTCCATCTCAACGAAGATATCAATGACTTCGTCCCAGGAGGCTTCCCGGTTTTTGTTTTGCCGCCAGATCTCTCCGCCGGGGCCGAATGCCTCCAGGGGATTCGGCCTGCCCGTTTTGACGACCCCCTCGATCACGGGACCAATACCGGGGGCGCGCGATAGGAACGTTTGCAGCGACTGAGTGTCGAGCATCCCGTTACCGGACATCCTTGCACCCCAGACGGTCAGGCGACCAAGGGGTGAATCCGGCGCGACCGCAACAGCTTCCGGGCCCTTTTCAAGGCAGTCCTGGGTGAGCCGATGGAAGAGATAGTTCCAGGCGACGATGTGGCCGAGCAGCGTGACCCTTTCCCGCACACTGGCTTTCTCGCTCAGGGCATAAGCCTCCCGGAGCAAGGCGGCATCCGTCAGCGCATATTCGATGCGGCTCGCATCGCGGCGGAGCCAGCCCTCGAATATTGCCCGAATGGGCTTCTCCGCTTCCTCAAACATCGAGGCAAAAAAGCGCGATGCTTCCTGTTCACTGTCCGCACTCACGGACCAAAGTTTGTCTGAGATCAAATAGTAGGTCAGGCCATTGAGGCCCCAGTTGTCGGCGGCCTCGCCGGTGAAACCCGTCACTCCGAGTTTTGCGTAATCTGCCAACCCTGCCGGCGTTGCCACCCAGTTGGCCCCCTTGGCCCCGCTGCCCAGCCTCCCCCACTGCCACCAGGGCACGGAGAGATAATCCATGACCCCAACCTGTACCCCCTTTGCGGCGAACGCCTGTATCACCTCGGGAATGCTCTTGGAGGTCTGGCGAAGGTTAGTCGTTACTTCGACATACATGTTCCTTTCCAAAGGGAACGAGGGTGGATCCGCGTGGTTGAGGTAGGCGAGAACTCCCACGACCGCATCCGGGAACTCGGCAGCCGTCGCTTTCGCGGTTTCGTTGGCCAGGAAAAAAACCTGATCGCTTGGGCTGCCGTCGCCGATGGCGAGGCTCTCCGGCGCCGTGCAGAAGGCATCGTTGTCATTGGGTTCGACCGAGACGATTCTCTGACCGGGGTTTTTCCGGAGGAACGCCAGAGAGTTTTCGACAAAAACTCCGCGCATCTCCGCGTTCCCCACACAGAGTTGGGAGGGTTGGCGTCGGCCATTGACGAGCGCAAAGTACTCGGGATTCGTCGCGAAGTAATCTTTGAGGGGAACTCGGGAATTCCAGGCATGAGCTACGGAACCCGCGCGATGTCGCACCATGCGGTTCCGCACCAGCCATTCGCCTGGCCCACCACCGGTTCCGTAGAATATCCGGACGAAACGGTAGTCGGGCTTCCCGATGATGCGCAACGCGACAGATGGAGAGGGCGCACTCGGAATGGCCCACCACCTCGAGTCCGGGAAGTACCAGCGGAATCCCATTTCGCGCAAAAGCGTGAAAATACCGTTGGATACGGCCGCTTCGGAATTCCCGAGAATCACCAAACGCTCTGCCCCAGTCTCGATCGCAAAGGCATCGGGATCCTCCCCACTCAGGCCGATGATTCTGGCGAGGTCCGGATACTCGGACGACAATGCAACAAGCACGTAAGGCGAGCCGTCTGGTGGTTTGTCGAGAATCGGAAACGTGACCCCTGTGCTTTTCCCCAGCCATCGCGACAACTCCTCTGCAGCGACGTGGACCGCCTTGTTACCACCGGACTGCGCCACTATGGGGCGGGGGCTCCCGTTCGCCACAAACTCGAACACGTCGCTCCCGGGAGCGGCAGGGGTTGCCGCAGGAGGTTTGCACCCGAAAAGTGTCAGACAAAGAAGCGTGGCGAGTAGTCGGTTCATCGGAGGGTCCGCTGGAATGCGTCAACAACGCATGCCGATAACTCGGAACCGGCGGGCTCCATCAGATCGCGAAGTTCATACAAGTTGCAGCCGGCGTAACCCAGTCCGCGGGCATCGCTCGCCCACTGCGGCAGGGTTCGTGGAAGATTCCGGGCACCGGCCCCATGCAGGTTTCGGCTGATCGCGTGAATGGGGATTCCGCAGGATGTCGCCAGCGGGAGGACCTTCTGCTGTACCCACGGGTGATAAATCGTCAGCCAGCGAACCGAGATTTCATCCACCATCCGGTCCCGAATCATTCGCTCCCATTGAAACTCGAATTGCATGCGGGTTTCGTAAGATGGTGGAACCTCACAGCCGCTCTCAAACTGGATGGAGAAGATTTTTCCCCGCTCCCGCACGCGCCGGGATGCTGCCCCGATGAACGAAGTAAAGGCATCGCCCCTCAAGCGTCGGAGCAGAACATAATCGTCGGGCTCGCCCCGAAACTCCCTCCCGTGTCGTTCCCGGAAGAGATTCAAGGCGTGCGGCCCGCAGGAATACTTCAGAACGGATTCGATTCCATTATGGTGACACAACGTGCGAAGATTTACCCCGTCTGCCCCAGCATCGAGAATGCGATCGATCCAACCCATCCAGACGCCTTGGGCAGCCTCGCAGCAAACCTCAGGCAGGGCGACCATGCGGGGGGCATGCTGGAAGGTCATCGCCAGGTAGCCAACATTCCACTCCCTCTCCTCGAAAAGCGGATCGGTCGAATTGAACCATCGGCAACGCTCTTTCCAGAAGAAAAATCCGTCTCCGCAGAAATCCCGTGGCCCGTCGGTTGCCAGGGTAACCGGGCTGACCCGCCCCGCCGCGTCCGTCGCCTCGACGAGCAGGAATCCGCGTTGACGAACGGTGAGCCGGTTGGGCCCGTTCCAGCGGATGAGGAGATATGGGGATGTCACTTCGAGGTGATCGAACGTCAGTTCCCAGTGCCATTCCTCACCTTGCTCGGGCACCATTCCGAGCGGCGTCCATCGCGCATGCGGCCTTGGAATCTGCGCGGTCCGCACTTCTGGTGCGGCTCCCAAAGATGTGTATGACCGGTTGTCTGCCGAAACTAGGATCTCAAAATGTCCCCCTTCGAGTCCCTCGTATGGCTCTGGTGAGAAGATACGGATCTTCCGGATCGAACCCGATGGCTGCGTAGGAAATCCCTCGGGAAGAGACATGCACGCGGCTGGATCGATGCCTTTTCCGATGGCAACCGAGTGCCCATCGATTTCCTCCACCGAGCCCCATTGTCCGTCCGGCACCCAGAACATGTTGGCTCCCATGTCGTAAATCTTGAGGTCCGCGATGACCTGCAATCCGACCTCGTGGCCCGCGTCACAGGCTGCGCGAAGGAGGTTTCCTCCGCAGGCTCGATAGCTCGACTCCACGTGTTTCGCCCAGCGTGGATCCGGCCAGCGCCGGAGCAGAGGTTCGTAGTCGATCCAATGGAGCCTCCCAACGCCGAGGTCCCTTAGTTGCCGCGCTTCTCGAAGGAGCCGATCAGGCGTGTGCTCGCCGCGGGTTAGCGACATGGGCGGATCATTTGTCACCGACAAAAGAAACGCCCCCGCAGGTCTGGTGGGGTGCCGTAGGACACGCGGTCGGGTTGAGCGCTCCACATCCGCCTTCCTCCCGCTCAGATTAAGCAACCCGTAGCTCGAAGCATCGGTGCCCCCGTTGCCCGAGCAGAATGCCCACGAAACGTAATCCTCCCCGCAACTCCAACCGACCTGAAATCCGACCGTTGCAGAATGGGCAAAAACCTCACCCGCCCCCAGGCAGAACCAAAACAGCGTTCCCTGAGAGGTCGACCGCCTCCCGCCCCGAGCCGCGCAGGCGATTCGATAACTCGACCGGTGCACCTGCCAGTCCGGTTGGTAATGGAACTCCTGCAGGTCTCCCGCCGCATTCACCAAAAACTGCCAGCGAGTCAATCCATCGCGAACCGGGTCAAAGTGCACCTCCGCCTCTGCGGAGGCCCCTTCAGATGGATCCATGATGACGACGCGCAACTCCGGTCCTGCCAAAAACACGCCGAATCGGACCGATGAATCGACTTGGGTAGGTGAATCCAGCCGGAACGAAAGGCTCTCGCCACACGCTTGGAAAAGCGCGGAGGAATCCCAACCCGAATGGTCCCGGTCGGGCCATCGAGCCGCCGTGCATTCGGGTGGCACAGGAATCTCAACCGTCGCGTTCACAGGCTTGTTGGCATCGGAATGAATGCGCCGTAGGGCCGCTCATCCTTCATCAGCAGGCGATCCCGTAGTGTTGTCGCCACGGTGCTCAGACGGTTCATGGATTTTGCCGACACGATCACGCATTGGACCTCGATCCCTGCAACCCTCCTGCCCGCCCGCGTGGTTCCCAGCCAGACTCCCGTATCCGTGGCCGATACCGCTTTCCCGGGCTCTGGCGCGATCGTGGAGAGATCCCCGGCGTCCGACTCGATAAGGAACTTCGCGTGAAATCCAATGACCTGTCTCGCGAGAAAGTTACCAGCTACAAATTGGCTTGGATTTGATGGAGTCGGTGTGTCGAGCGGGATCGAGGCGCGGACATTTCCGGCAAACTGCCGGGTCGTCGTGGGGATTCGATAAAGCCCGTAAATCGGCGTCGAGGAGCCGGGTCGGGGATCGGTGTATGCGATTTGGTAGGTCAGGGCATTAACCCCTTGAGAGGCGTCATCCTCTCCGCGTGCACGCGTGAGAAAGGTCAGCCTGACGGAGCTTTCGGACGTCACGGGGCCGCTGCCGCCAAGGTTGATCGAGGACGCGGGAATGACTTCGCAGAAGAGCCACGGATGGGATGAAACGACCGGGCCGGATTGCGATAAATCCTCCGCTGCCGAAGCGAAAATCGCCTGGGCTTCCCGCTGGGTTTCCATTCTCCCGACCGCTCTTTCCCAGATCCCAATCGAGCCTGTGAAAACCGACAGAAGAAGGACCCCGACAGCGGTGGCCAAGGCAATGGAGACCATCAGTTCGACGAGGGTGAAAGCTCTCATCCTAAATCCCGCAGTTCAAACCCAAGAAATGGTCAGATTCACCATGAAGTTCATGAAGGACATGAAGGGACAGAGGAATAGACGGCTCAGAAAATTGACCCGCAACTTCACCCAAAAGGGGAAGACGTGGAGCCCGGGAACATGCCTCATTCATTCCTCTTCATGATCTTCGAGTGCTTCATGGTAATTCAAACTGCGGTTTATAGGCTCATGGTCCTCATGGTCTCCACGCCACGGTTGAACTCATCACTTGGCCCTGTGCGGGCACGGGTGGTCCGAGTCTGTTTGCAAGGGCTTGAATGTTTGCCCACCGAAAAACCACAGCCTCCAGAACGATGCGATCCGCGATGGGAGCGGGATAGTTGGTGTTCAGGGTGGATTCGCGGAGATACACCGAGAGCGGTTGGGCGGATGATGCATCGGCGTAGGGCGCGAGGTCCTGGGATTCCCATGGCGGAAGGCAGGCGATGCCAAGGCCTTGAGATTTCGACCCCGACGCAACGGGGTTTCCGTGAGTATCCGCGCGAAAGAAGATCACGGCGATAGCCCGTTCGTTCGAAATGGATTCCTCGATTTGGGCTCGTGAGGCCCGATGGATCGTCTCGCGAACTTTGCCCGATGCAGAGGCGAGGAGTTGGGCTTCGTCCAGATCGCGGGCCTGGCCGAGGCTTTGGCCGAGAAGCGTGATGGCCCCAAGAACCATAAGGGTGATCAGTCCCACTCCAATCACCACTTCGACGAGAGTGAACCCTTCGCGTGGTGTGTTTGCGGTGACCCGTGGGCAACTGCTCATGGCTCAAGCGGCAAAGGTTGACCGCGGCGAAGAAGGACCACTCCCCGATCTGCAGCCCGCGAACCTCCCTCTGTTTCGGGACCGAAGAAAACCTCGCCACCTGCCTGCTGCCATACCCCCCGTCCGTCCACCTCAAACGCCAGGCAGGACAGGGGACCGGCGGAGGGCAGAATCCGGGCGGTCACTCTGGCCGGTCCGTTCGTGGCATTCAGCCCCTCGGGGCGGACTTGCACACCGCGCGCCAGCCTGACGATGGGACCCAGCGGGGACCAGGATCCGTCGATGCCCTGGGACTCCAGACGCATCACACGCATGTACTGCTGCCTGTCGCTCGGGTCTCCATGCACGAGAACTCTCGCGGCCCGGTTTTGGATGCTGGCGGTGAGGCTTGCCTCCCGGAACAAACTGATCGCGATTTGTCGCGATGCCTCGACAGCCGCGGGTGTTTTCATCCCGGAAAGCCCACTGGCTGCGAACGCCCCAAGGATCCCCATGATCGCGACAACGGTAAGCAACTCCACCAATGACCAACCGAGCGTTCCCGTGGTTCTTTTCATTGCCCCGCTTCCTTTTTCCGCCACTCGTTGAATGAACGCATGATCGTTCCGTCTCTGTCGTCGTCCAAAAAGAGCACATGCTTTCGGAGCGCGGACTCGTAAGTCCAGAACGTCTCGGCAAACAACCTTCCCCCGCTCGACAGGCGAACCTCGAGATCCCGCCGATTCTCGACCGAAGGAGTGAAAATTTGCTCCCCTCCCGGTTCGATGTCGATTTTCACTGCTCCAATCGAACCGGAGATCGGACGGGAGGTTGCGTTGGAGAGGCGGTACGAACCGTAGGGAAACGCCTCTGCAGAATCTTCAACGACGCGAACTCTGAAACCGTTCTCCGCAGTGCTCATGCGCGAAAAAAGTAGCAGGGGGCTTTTGATTCCGTCGGGAATCGCCACCCGGGCCAGAATCCGGGGAGGCGACCCATCGGTCGGAGGGGGTTCCCGGAGAAACTCGAGAACAGACCCCATGTTCATGCGATACGGACCGCCTCGGTGCATCCACGGAATCTCCCGGATCACCGCACCCTCCCCGGCACCGAAGCGAAGCGGGAAACTCACCGCTTCATCAATGGCTGCCACCTTGAACGAGATTTCCGAGCTTGCCGGCGGCTCCCCGTTTAGCACCGGGTTCGTCAGCAGCATCGCGCCCACCATCCACGCGGCGCGAGGTCCCACGCCCCGAGCGACCGCCGCGAGGACGCAACAGAACCCGCAATGTGGCTTCGGAGGTGTCATATCTCGTCTTCGCGAAGCCACCGGAAAGAGACGACTTCGAATCGCCTGCCCAAGCGTTCATTCAGACTCCCGACGCTGGGTTTCGACTCCGGAGCGTCGGAAAGGTCGACGTAAGTTGGTCGCCTCTGGACGATCGTCTCGCACCATGCCCGGGCAAGGATGGTTCCATTCCTTGGATTGATCGAATCTCCGTAGGCTCGGATGCGGAAGGTGTCCGAGCGCGCGGAGAGGAACGGGCCAATGACCGTCAGGATGTCTGCCTGCGTCAGTCGTCCCGGGATGTCTGAGGTTGTCCGATCGGGCAGGGCGTCTGGGTTTGTGTAGTAGGGGGCCGTGCGGTCTGTGGCGACGCCTTCCACCGGATTGATCGGAGGTACATTGGGCGTGGAATTGACATTGGATCGTTCGATCGCGGCCTGCAGCGCGCCGGAGACCCCGGTCGTGCCTAGCTCCAGTCGGCGGTTGATAAACTCTCCCAGCGAGAGAAACGGTCCGCGCGCCTTGACCTCACCGACGATTTGTTCGGCGAGGGATTCAAGATTCGTGGCATTGAGGGTTCGGTAGCCATTCCACCAGTCGTCGTTTCCTCCATGGGGAATCCGCACCCGGCTGAAGAAGGCGGTCACGGGCGAACCTCCCGCTTCCACAATGGTGCCTGCCCCATCGCGAATCCGCGGGGTGATTCCACCGAGTCCCGCGAGAACGGCTTTCCATGCCTCCACTGAGGTCGAGTTCACGTTGAAAGCACCCTTGGTCACCAATCGGCTGGCTGCTGCGGAGAAATCGAGGAGCTGTGCCGCGAGTTCGGCGTCCGTTTCGTCGCCCGAACGACTCGCGCGCAACCGGGGATTCGGCATCTCTGCCAGTCCCTCTCCCGCTACAAGATCCGCTGCCGCCTCGGCTGCTGAGTTCCATTTTCCCGGATAAGCCGTGATGCCGGAAAAGAAGAATCGATCCCAAAGTGCCTCGTTGGCGAGGTAACTGGCGTCGCTAATGGTGTACTGCACGGAGACGGTGCCCAAGGCTGTCGTGTATCGATTCCAGAGGCGGTCGGGTTCCACAAAGGGATTCGCGCGCGAGTTGCCGATACTCGAGCCCTGATGTGTCGAACTGAGGCCGACGTCCGCGTGCTGAAGGCTCGCGAGACTCACCCAGGGAGCCCGGGGAACCTCCCACGCCACGATCTTATTAAGCCCGCTCGCTGACGAGGACGTCCCCCAGCGCCCGGAGTTCCCCGGGCTCCCGCCAATGGGAAAATTCAAATCCTCGATGCTCGAGATCGGGCGAATATTCCAGATCCAAGACGGGGACATCGCCGACGTCTTCGCGAGCGACCCCGCCCCGGCATTGAGCGGAACATGCACCAAGCCCCGCAGATCATTGGTGCCGAACAGCGGCGTCGGCCGGGTTCCCGCATCCGCCGCCTTAAGCTGGATGTCCATCACGCCGACGGGTCGCTTGTTGTCCAGCTCTACGCCCGTAAAAACCCTTGCCGTGTTGAAGACAGCGCCCAGACCCGGTTGATTGGAATCACTGGCGTAGACGATTTCCTGGATCTCGCGGTCGGAGAATCGGAGTTGGGGACTGGTAAGAGCTTCGTCGAGCTTGCCTGGCCCCGGGATGCTTGTCGCAAAGCGGGCGCACGCGAACTGCGGGAGTCGGCTGGGCAGTTCCAGGGCAATCTCGTCCGTGTCTGCCACCGGCAAGGCGCTCCAAGTCGATCCTGACTTCACCACCTTCGGCATGAGAATCCCGCCCAGCCGATTCCATCCCCGTTTCGCGGGAAGGATCTGCAGCGCTTCTGGGGCATCTCCTGCGACCGAAAAGGACACGATTTGACCCGGCTCCATTCGCAGTTTGCCCGACGGCGCCCGGGTCCCGTCTGCGGTCAAAACGAACTGAAAATTGTTTCCGGAGTTCGTATCCACGCCTTCGGAGGGTGAGGGATAATTCGCTTCAAACATTTCCCGCAGGGAGATCGAAGTGATGATTGCCGGATCGTTGCCCGCGACCTTCCTTTGTAGCTCGACCAGCCAGAAGTCCCGGAAGTTGAACGAAACCTTGAACCCATCGAATTCGATGGGAACGTCGTAGGGATTCCACAGCGTGCCGAGGGGATCGATCACCACGTTGAGAGCCCCATTGATCCGCTGAATGCTAAAGGTCAAAGCGATACGGGTGAGGATCGGGGCGAGGTTTGGTTCAATGGGGGCGAGGATGCGGTATCGCCCCCCTGGGGCACTGGCCCACCGCTGGTAGGGGAAAGTCCACGGATCATCCTCCCAAGCGGGAGGGCTTTGAATTCTCACGAAACCGCTCATGCCGGCGGATGCGTGCAACACACTCGTCTGCCGGTCGACGGCATTGGGGAAATTACCCCCGGCTTCCATCACGGGGATGTCAGCCAGCGCTTTTCGATACGAATGGCGCAGCGCGTGCCAGTTCGGACCCCGAATCGGCCTGACTGCCGAGGGTCCGGTTTCACGATAAAGGAAATTCACCGACCGGTTGCCGAGTCCGGCTGCTTGCGACATGGTTCCGACGGTCTCGCTGCCGATCCCGGTGGCGAATCCATCCAACGCGTCAAATTCCGCGTCAGACAGCTCGAAGAGGGCGGTGAGGTCGGTTCTGACGCCTCCGTCCACGCCATTCATCAGCAAGCCTTCGGAGGAGAATGTCAGGTCATGGAAGTGCGCCTTTGCCGCTGTTTGCAGGGCGGTGGAAACATCGGCATTTCCGTTGGCCGCAAACTCCGCCCACGTACCGGGATCCTGGGGAACGGTGCAAAGCTCCGGGTCGTCGGCCAGATCCTGAATCCACGCTTTCGCTGCGCCGAATCCCGTCATCGCTTCAACCCCGTTGCGGGCCGCGATGCTTTGATTGAAGGTTGCTTCCCATTCTTCCTCTCGGCCACCAGCACCTGAGAGCGGACGACTGGGAAGGTTTGCGAGTGCCTTGAGCCCTTCGTCTCCGACCCAGTACGCAAAGCTGCCCGTCTGTGCAGGGTTGGCCGAACCGGGTGACGTTTCGATTCCGATCCGGGGGACAACGACAAACTCCGATGCTGGCGCGGTGCCGCCGAGCGTCCCGCGGCCAACGAGAACGATCTGATCGGTGGACGTTGCGTTTCCGCTTGCGTCCAAAGTGGCTGAAAACGTCAGGGGGTCTGGTTGCCCGGATACCAGCCATCCCAGCGGAACCCGATTCGAATAGCTCGGGAGATTCCCCGGTTCACGCTTTGCGCTTGCCCACACCCCCGTCCACTTTGCCGCACCAGCCCCCGGGGACCCCATGATATCGGCCGATGCCGTTACTCTCTGATCCGGACCGCTGTAGGACTGGAGCTGAGACAGCGCCATTTCCATTCCCAAAAGCGCGTTATCCCTCGCTTCGTTCAACTTTCGGGACCCTGCCGCGATGCGATACTCCACCCCAAGCCATGCAAAAATCCCCACGATCACCAGGCTGAACAGAACCATCAGCACCAACGTAAGAAACAGAACGAAACCCCGCCCGCCCCACCCAGATAACTGGCGACTTGATCTCAGAAACTTGATCATGTATACACTGTCGACATATGGAGTGTGTCTTAAGGTGCTTGCTTGTCAAGCCTGCCCCCGGGGTTGAGCCCGCCTGCGGGAGTTGCTGGGGGGACGGGGGATGGATCCGATGAAGAAGCGGTATGCGATTGTCGGAGCCGGAGGGCGTTCTCGGATGTTCTCGCACGCGATCCTCTCGACGTTTCGCGAGGGCTGCGAGTTGGTGGCGCTTTGCGACGTGAATCCGCTGCGGATGAATTACCAGAACGAGGTTTTTGCGAGCCGTTTTGGTGCCGCAGCGATCCCTTGTTACCCACCGCAAGACTTTGAGAAGATGATTTGGGAAACCCGTCCGGATGTCGTCATTGTGACGACCATCGACCGACTGCATCATGAGTTCATCGTGCGGGCGATGGAGGCCGGGTGCGACGTGATTTCTGAGAAGCCCCTGACAACCGATCTGGCCAAGTGCCTGGCGATCCACAACGCCATCGACCGAACGGGCCGTGATCTTCGCGTCACCTTCAACTATCGCTATTCCCCATCCCGTTCGACCGTAAAACGTCTGTTGATGGAGAACACGATTGGCGAGGTGAAGTCCGTGCACTTTGAATGGCTGCTGGATACGCTGCACGGAGCGGACTACTTCCGTCGGTGGCACCGGGATAAACGGAACTCGGGCGGGCTCATGGTCCACAAGAGCACGCATCACTTCGATCTCGTCAATTGGTGGCTTTGTGCCTCACCCGAGACCGTTTTTGGATTCGGGACGCTGGGCTTTTACGGGAAGGCAAACGGAGAGGCGCGAGGGGCCTATCGGCCCTACGTGCGGGCGACCGACAACCCTGCGGCGCAAGGGGATCCCTTTGCCTTGGATCTGCGGGACGGAGGCGATCTCCAGCGGCTCTACCTCGATGCAGAGAGTTCCGACGCGTACATCCGGGATCAGAACGTCTTTGGGGACGGCATTAGCATCGAAGATACGATGAATGTGGTCGTCCGCTATGATACGGGAACCCAGCTCAGCTACTCGCTTACCGCCTATGCGCCGTGGGAGGGCTATCGCATCGCGTTCAACGGGACTTTGGGACGGATCGAACTCGACGAGGTGGAGAGGCCCTACGTCAATGCCGGACAGAAGGAAGGCGAGGGGCTGAGTGAGTCGATTCGTATCCGTGTGTGCCCGCATTGGAGCGAGCCTTACGAAGTCACCCCGCCCCGGGCGGTTGGCGGACATGGCGGTGGCGACCAACCTTTGCTGGAAACTTTGTTCGCGGGCGATGCGGTGCCGGATCCTCTCCGCAGAAGTGCCGGATTTGCAGACGGTGTTCGTTCCATTATGACCGGGATTGCGGCGAACCAGTCGTTTCAAACCGGTTTGCCGGTGCGAGTTGCCGATATTCTCCCTTTCCGACTGGCGCACTAAGTCTCTGGAGGGGAGGTTCGATCCATTTCGAGCAAAGGGTTCTCCGCTTCCCGTACGGGAGGAGCAACGAACGTGTCAGCAATTTCGACCACATCCACCCACTGCGTCTCCGGATCTCCATTGATGCGGGCAATCGTCGATTCGAACGTCTCCCACATCTCCTCGGAAACGATTTCGTAGCTGTGGCCCCAGAAATAGAAGGGAATGCTCCGCTCCTTGCAGCGTTGGAATTCCTCCCAGAATGTGGGTGATAGAAAGTGCGCGATGGGATGCACGGAAACCCCGTCCCCTGGAGGTTGATCGGTGGCTGTTCCCGTGGTTCTCGCATAGAGGTGGCCAGCCTGTTTGACGAAGCCCGCGATCGCGGGGTCGTGGCTCCCGTAGGGATAAGCGAAACCCTCCACGGGTTGCTGAAAGAACTGCTGAAGGCTGACCCTTCCGTCACGGATTTCCCGCTCGGCTTCGCGCGAAGGGAGTTCGGTGAGTCGCGGGTGGCTCAGGGTGTGGTTGGCGATCGTAAAACCCTCGTACGCCTCGAGAAGCTCGCCTGTGGCCAACTTCCAAACTGGGAATTCTCCACGGAATTTCCAACCCGATGTGCGCACCGTGGAGTGCGTGGCGAGGCAAAGGTTAAAAGAAGCCTTCGCTCCGTGGCGGCGGAGAATCTCGGCGAGTCGGATGTCGGTTGACACCCCATCGTCCCAGCACTGACATACGGGAATCATCGGTTCACGGGAGGGTGGCCAAGGGTTGCTCCTGCGCGCAGATCCGGGATGAGTCGGACCTGGCGTCGGCCGGAGAGTGTCTGGTTAAGCATTCCTTCGAGCAGGGTGATCAGGCTCCGCGCGAAAACCTGCGGGGCCAGTTCATAACATGTCGGCTCCGGGGTGAGGAAATCCAAAACGGATTCATAGTCCTGAGAAATGAGGGAAACATCGGCGGGAACTCTCTTCCCCATCTGGAGGAGAGTGGAGAAAACGGTCAGAAAATGAAGCGGGTTGGAAACGAGGACGCCCGTGGGACTGTCGTTTGAAGTAAAGAGTCGCCTGACTTTTGACTCAATCCCGGCTGCGTCAGGCTCATGGGTGACAATCTGCGCTCGGGCCCCTTTGTGCGAAGACGAACCCACCGCTTCGAGAAAACCCTCGGCTCCCTCGATATCTCCCGCCATTCCCGTCGTGGAGTGGAAGAACGCGATGTGTTCATGCCCACGCGCGAGCAGAAGGCCGGCTGCGTGGCGGCAGAGTCCTCTCCGGTCCAGGTCGACTGACGGTAAGTCGATGCCGCGGTGCGACGATCCGGCCAGAAGACAAGGCACGCCCGACTCGGCGAACCACTTCTGGGTCGGCAAGGAGGAGGCCAACACAATCCAGCATTGATGCCTGTGTCGGGAGACTAATACCGGGAGAGATTTCTCCGCTCGGTTTCCGAAGAAACTCGGCCCCGAATGAATATCTAGACCGAGTCCCCAGTCGAACAACGCCGCCCGCAGATGATCCGCCCAAATCGCACTGCTGGGTCGCACCAGGGCGAACGGAACGGGCAGAATCAATCCCACGCTTCTCGAGGTGGCTCGATACCCCGCCCTGCGACTGCGTAGCAACCGGTACCCGATCCCCTGTTTCGCCTTCACTACCCCCTGCGCTTCCAATTGCTTCAGCGCCCGCCGGACGGTATTGCGTCCCACCCGGAAGCTTTGTGCAAGTTCACGCTCTCCCGGTAACTGATCGATCCACAATCCGGAATCCATTCCCTCCAGGATCGTCGTCGCCACCTGCGTCGAAACCAGGCTCCGCCTCGGGCTTTTCCAGGATCCGCTGGAGTGGCTCTCGGAGCCGGGCGGCCCCCAAGTCTGAGTCACGTGCACTTCCACCTCGCTTCTTGTGTAGTCCGCCAAGCGAAAGAATGCAATGGTTCCCTCAGGGAACCACTCGTAGGATGTTGCACCCTAGTGCCTGAGCGTTACTGTTCATTAGTACCATCCCTCCAGTGCCAATGAATATTCGATCGCCTCTCTTTTTCCTCGTTTTGCTAGGTTTCTCTGCTTACTCCCCAGCGCAGACGCTCCTGAATTTTGACTCGGACCAGTTGAGTACGAACTTCGGGTCGCCCTCAGGATACACCTACGATAGTTCAACTCCCGGGGTGGGAACGGTCGATGGGCGGGTAAACATGGGCGTGCTCAGCGCGACAAAATCGACGACCCTGACCTACAACCTCACCGGGGGTTCCAATACGTTGGAGACATTCATCTATTTTCGTCTGAATTCGGTGACAGGCCCTGTTGTCACCATTGGATATACGGAAGGCTCTTCGACTTTAACAAGTGGTGCGAACTCGATTGGAGCCCGACTGAATGGAAACGGCGAACTCGAAGGCCGCGAAAACGGCTCGGTTTACGATCCAAACGTTGCCGTGACACTCAACACCACAGACGTCTTTCGTTTAAACTTCATCCTCACTAGGACAACTACCTCCAATCAGTTTTCCTACACCGCCTCGATCCAGAATTTTGGCACGGATGGACTAAGTTCCTCCCCAACGACGGTTGGGTCGATCGGGCCCAGAACGGTAACAAATGCAACGATGTACGGAAGTAATGCCTTAACCTTCAATATGCGCAACGGCGGATTATCCTCGCCAGTGACTTGGATCGACAACATCGGCATCACGCAGATCCCGGAGCCATCTACCTCTGCGATGCTTGCCGCGCTGGGGATCGCCTCACTTTGCTTAATGAGACGCCGTCGGTGACCTGGAAAAGTTTAGCTTAAGGCTCTTAACTCGAGCGCGGTTTGTTCGCATCCATCCGCGCATGTTGCGGTTCGTGACCCGCATTGATCGCCCTGCGAGGAGATCGGGGTCTTGGGACGGGACACAGGATGCGGCGAGTTTGGGGTCCCTGCCCGAATCAAATTTCATGACATTACAGCACAACGAGAGCCTTCATGACTCCCGCCAGCAGTTTGCGAGTAAAGTTCGCCGAATCATTTGGAACAATGATGGCAACGACTTGGCAGGCCTTGGACCCGGCGAGGAAGTGACTGAGGAGAGATTCCTGGCGGCGCGATTTGATGGATTGGCGGGGTCGCAGGTGGATGCTGTTTCGTATTGCACCGGCGTTTTCAACCATTACAGCCACCGCTCAGAGGTCAGCGAGTTGTTATGCTCCGATCTGGTGCCGTCGCGTCGGTTGCATGAGTTGCACGCGCTGGGAACCGACAGCCTTGAGTTAGCGAGTCGGCATTGCCGTCGACACGGACGCGACATTTTCTGGTCGATGCGGATGAATGACACGCATGACAGCGGCGTTTCCGCGCATGAGAGAGCTCTGTTTACCCATTGGAAGCGGCGACATCCCGATTGCCTGATCGCTGCGGATGGAACCGAGCCGCCGTACGCCGCAGGGCGTTGGTCGGCGCTGGATTACGGCTGCCGCGCTGTCCGCGAGCAGGTGCTACGGATCATCGAGGATGTGCTTTTGCGATACGATATCGACGGTGTGGAGTTGGACTTCTTTCGGCATCCCCATTACTTCCGTCCGCAGTTCTACGGCGAGAAAGTGCGTGAAGAGGATCGCGAGATGATGAGCGAACTCATTGCGGGCATCAGAAACCTTATCGACCAGTTTAGTGCCGCCGCCGGACGTCCGCTTCTCGTGTTGGTGCGAGTCCCCGATTCGCTGGGGTATTGTGGGGAGATCGGACTGGACCTCGCGCGATGGGTTCGCAGTGGATGGGTTGATCTGGTAATTGGTGGCGGATACTTCCACCTGCAGCCGTGGGGGACCTTCTGTCCCGAGATTCGCGCGATGGGAGCATCGGTTCATGCCTGTCTGGACGGCTCGCGTTTGGAATCATCCGAAAATCCCGAGGCCGCGTCGCAGGGGGAGAGTCTATGGGAATGCGAGGCGGCGCTCGCGTGGCAAAGTGCAGACGGCATTTACTTGTTCAACCGCTTCCGAACGACCCAGTCGATGTTTCGTCGGTTCGGGGATCCCACCCAACTCCCTCCCTCCACGGAGTGCGCGCGCGAGACGGCCATTCGTCCGGGTTCGTGGGCGACGCCGCAACGCTGGTTGAAGGGAGGCGATGCGTTCCTCGATCTTCCGATATGAATGCGCGCGGGCTGACTCTGGTGGAGGTTCTTGTCGTCGTTGCCATCCTTGGCATGCTCGCGGTGCTTCTGTTTCCGTTGAACCAAGCGTTGCGGGAGAGAGCGGGCGCGGTGAAATGCGCGGGAAACCTTCGATCCATCTATCAAGGGATTCGATTGTTCGGTGCCGACAACTCGGGCAGTCTTCCCTCCGCGTCGGAACCTCGCGTTGGATTAGCCATTTTCTGGACCGAGCAGCTGCATCAGCAACTTGGCTTCGCCAAAGGGCAGCGTCCGCAGGGCGGGTGGGCCTGGGAGTATGAGCCGCTGTTCTGGTGTCCGGACGGCAGTAAGGAAACCCAACGGCGAGCAAAGGGCTACGGAATGAATGCGAATTTTCTCCTGCCGTCCGGTTCAAATCTTCGATGGGCAGCGGTCTCCTCGCCCGCAACAAAGGTTTTCCTAGCAGAGGTCATCCCGGGCGGGGCGAATCCACTTAATATTAGCGCAAGTTCCGCCGCCGAGTTCCTCTCCAGACTCCAGTTCCGTCACGGCCAAACGGCCAACATTGTTTGGGCCGATGGGCATCAGACCATCGAAAAGAGCGATGGCGCCTGGATTAACCCGCAGAACCTCACCCCATGATCACACGAATTCTACTTGTTTCGATCCTCACTGCATTCGTCTCCCACGCGGGCGAGCCCGTAAAACTCGACTTCTCTACGGCCGAGCAATGGAAACTTAGCTTTCAACAGGCGAATGCGCTCGCAGCCGAACCGGATCAACCGGGAGTCGGCGGGTTGGCAGGTCGGGTGAGGGTGGTCGAGGAAATCGAGGAGTTGCGGTTTCGTGGGAGCCCATTCAGCTGGGGCGTTCCCGGAGAGCGTTTATTGGTGGAGTTTAAGTTCAAGCTGGAAAAAGGGACGGATGGCGTGGCAAGCGTCGGGATCATGGTTCCCGGAAGGCTAATGAACAATTCTGGTGGAACGATGGTAATGCGTTATGTGTGCAATGCCAAAGTGGGCGGACTCCTGGAGTCGACGGTCGATGGGCGGCGTCAAAAGTTCACCGTGCCCGTCGTGATCGAACCCGAGCGGGTTTACCTTCTCCGGGCGCGCTTCGCGATCGAGTTGGGTGACTCGGTTCGCTCCTCACTGGAGTTGCACGATTGCGGGCCGAGCGGAACGGATGCACCCCGCTTGGTGGCCGAACTTCCTTCGTCTGACGTGCCTTCGAGCGAACTTGCCGGAGCGCCGAAGGTCGAGGTGGGGATCCGTGTGGGAGGGGCGAACATTCCCTGGATCGATGACTTCCTCATCGAATCTGGAGGTGCGCGTTGAGAGTTTGTCCATTCCAAATCGCCGGGTTTGGACGGATTCGAGTCTGCCAGTTTGTGCTATTGGTTGCGATCGTGTTCCTGTCGGGTGGGCGCGCGCGCAGCGAGGAATCCCGTATCCCTCTCCCGAGGGAGGCGTTTTCTTGGGCACTGGAAATCAACGAGCCCTATGAAGGGGCGGCGGATCTTTCCGCTTCGCTTGGCCGTCCCGCCGGAGTAAAAGGATTTGCCAAGGGGAAGGGGGAGGGCCTGTTTTTCGAGGATGGCTCAACGGCGCGCTTTTATGGTGTGAATCTTGCGAGTCAGAGCATCTTCCCCGAAAAGTCGGAAGCACCCCGCGAGGCGGCCCGGTTGGCGTCCATGGGGTTCAATCTTGTGCGGTTTCATTTCATCGATCGTGGCGCGCCCGGCGGTGCTCTCGCCGCGCCGGTGAAGAACATCGACCAACCTGTTGACGATCCGTGGCGAATCGACCCGGAGCGGCTCGATCAAATGTTTTTCTTCGTCGCCGAACTTAAGAAACGTGGGATTTACGTGACGCACAGCCTTTTCGGTTACGCGAACTTTATGCCAGCTGACTATGCCCGAAAAGACAACCGTCTCAATCGGGAGCACTTTCCCATTATTGTGAAATCATGGGAGCAAAGTTTCACGAATCCCTACCGGGTGTTTTTCCCTCCGGGGATTACCGGTTTTAAAGGTTATATGAGGGAACTCCTCACGACCCGGAATCCCTACACCGGACTTTCTCTCGCAGAAGAACCAGGTGTGGCATTCGTGGAGATTGCGAATGAAACCGGGTTGGTTCGAGGCTATGGCATGTCTGCGACCGAGATGCCGACACCGATCAAGGAGTCATTCGAGGCTCTCTGGCTGGAGTACCTTAAGGGGAAATACCCGTCCGATGCCGCACTGCAAACAGCCTGGGCCTCGAGCTCCTCTGCGGGCGCTGTGCAGTTTTCTCCGGAAATCAAAGAGGATGTCTCTTCCTGGACGACATCGGGCAACGCGCAGGTGGTGGCGTCGACATTGTTATACCTAGCGGATGCCACCAGCGCTCCAGCGATCCGGGCCACATTTCCCGATTCGGAATCGGTTCAATCCGGGGTGTGGACACCGGTTTCCAATCCGCCGGTCGAGGGCGAGAAGCTCCGCGTGTCGTTTCGGGCAAAAGGCGACCGTCCCAAGCTTGACGTTGAGCTTGTCCTCGTCGAGCGGCGGGCAAATGAAACGCGCGACTGTTCGAATCGGCTTTCTTTTACCGTTGGGCCGGAGACGGCGGAGTTTGCGGGCGAGTTCACCATTCGCCACGCTGCGGGTCGACCACAGTTCATGGTCCGGGCGGGGGCTCCCGGCTCCATTCTGGAAATCGGTTCGATTAAGTTCGAGGTGGTGCGGGGAACGGGCGAACGTACCCCAATTTTGCTCGATCCCCCGCCCCCGCCATACTTAGCCCAACTCCGTAGCATCGGGCCGGGGGCCGTCGCGGATTACTACGAGTTCCTTTTTTGGCTTGAGAAAAGGTTCTTTCAGGACATCCGGACGTATCTCGTTAACGATCTCGGCGTGCGCCAACCCGTGGTTGGTACGGCAGTGCACGCCCAGGGTGGGATTTTTGCCAATGAAGGCATGGACCTCACCAATGCCCATCACTATCACCCCGGATCTGTGTTGGCTGGCCGCAGTGCTCCGATCGACCGCGTTCCACCGCAGGCCGGGAAACCGCATGTGATGACGGAACTTAATTCTCCGAATCATCCGCGTGCTTCGCATGAAATGGTGGTATTAACCGCTTCCGCAGCCGCCCGACAGGGATTCGCGGGGCTTTGTTTCTTCGATTACACGCACGGGACTGCGCATCCTCGCCGAATCCCCAACGGCATCCATCTCGGTTGGGATCCTCTCTTTGCCGCGCTTAATGTGCCCGCACGGGCCCTCTTCCTCCGCGGTGACCTCCCGGAGGCGCGGGAGGAGGTTCTCGTCCGCCTGAACAGCGCGGACTATATCCAAGCCGTCATCCGCAATTCCAACCTGCTTGCAAACCTTAACCTGAAGGCATTGTTTGGCCTCGAGGGACGCCTCTATTTTCTCGAACGGATCCGCTCGGTCTTCGAGAACTCGGGCCCCATGGGACCGCTTCAGTCCCCACCATCGGGTTGGGAATCAGCTGTGGCATCATCGACCGACGGTACCGTTCGGATTGACCAGTCGGACCCGGAGCGCCCCTGGATAAGCATTGCAACGGAGCGTACTCAGGGAGTGGTGGGTGCGGTGGGGGGAAAGCGGATCGACCTGCCGGGTTCCTCGCTCTCGCTCGAAACCAACGCGCTCGATGCCCACGCGGTGTTCTTGACTCCGCTCGACGATGCGGCACTCGTGGAGTCTCGAAGCGTGATTGTTTCGGCGATCGGCCACGTTGCAAATCCCTTGTTTCCCGACCGACGGATTGCTCCCATGGGTAAGCGCTGGTCGAATGAAGAGTTTGCCCGCCCTGCGTTGATCGAGGGGGTCGAAGGGAAGGTGACCGTCCAATGGAAAGCCGATGCGTCCGTTCGGGTCTACGCCCTCGACAAGCTCGGGCGTCGCCGCGAGTCTATTCCCGTCGAAGCGTCCGAGGACGGATGGGTGCGGATTCCGATCAAACGGATCTATAGAACCCTCTGGTACGAAATCGAGAGGGGGAATCCATCGAATCCTTGAGTCTCTTCGCTGTATTGAGTGGGTAAAAGCAGCGAGATGAGGAGCTTCAGAGTTGCGGCCTGTGCTGGCGCTGATCGTTGCAATCCTTGCGGTGAACGGCATTCTGTGCACCACCGGTGCGCCATTCGTCAGCCCAGCCCGCCCAGCCCGTCAGGGCTGGGTGGGAAACCAAAGGTGACTCCGGCCTGAATGGACGGGATGGGTTGGGGGCGTGGCGTGCAGTTCTGTCGCGGAGTTTCAGCCCGCAGCTTCCGCTACTGCAAGAACCCAGCCCTCACGAGCTGGACTGAGGAACGCCGGGCCGTCGGCCCTGGAACGGCGCGATTCGAGCAGAGCTTTAGGAAAACCTCCCTCAAACGCCTGTTGGACTACTTCAGGGCGTAAACATCGTTGAGATCCGCCCCCTCCAACGCTTCCGGCGGACCGTACGGGTGGATGGATTGCCGCAGGCTGTCGGCGAGGGCCGTGACATCTGAGTTAAAGTTGATGATGCCGTAGCCTCTCTCAATGAGCTCCGCCGCGCTTGGTCGGTAGCCGACCGCCATGCAATGCTTCCCGTTGCGTACGGCGGCCTGCTCAATACGCCTCCGCGCGGCAACCACTTCCGGATGTCCAATCTCGCCGGGATGACCGATCTGGTAAGCGAAATCCCCAACTCCAAACAGCAGGAATTCAAAGCCCGGAACCGCCGCAATCTCCTCGACGTTTTCAAGTGCCTCGACGGATTCGATCTGCAAAATCACAAACTGCTCGTTCGCGGAACGTCGAAAATACTCCGTAAGCGAAATCTGACAAAACGCACCATCCACGTTGCCCCCATCCAGCGGACGCCGCCCCAGCGGGCGGAATCTGGTCAACCCCACAATCTGCCGAGCCTCCTCCGCGTTCGCCACATGCGGCACCATCACCCCCGTCGCACCCGCCTCGAACGGCCGGATGTAGTCGCTGTAACTCCCTTTGCTCACCCGTACCACGGAATCAATCCCTCCCGCCCTCGCCGCACGAATCATCCCCTCCAAATTCAGCCAGTCGTTGGGAACATGCTCATTGTCCAGCCACACACACGAGGCCCCCGCCAGCGCGCAGATCTCCACTACGCGCGCATCGGATAAATTCAACTTCACGCAGGTGGCTACACGCCCCTCGCGAATCTCTTGCAAAACCCTGCTTCTCATATCTTTCGGAATCATTTAGAAACTACGTGCACATCAGGTATACACGCCAAACACGCTGTAGACCCTGTATACATAACCGCCATGAATATGCAAAGTCAGATCGCGTACGATTTCATTCGGAAACGGATTATTTCCGGGGAGTACGCGCCCGATTCCTTTATCTCCGGCAAGGGTCTCGCGGGAGAGATCGGAGTGAGTCGAACGCCCATCCGCGATGCGCTGCGGCAATTGGAACAGGAAGGCCTGGTCAAGATGACGCCCGGGTACGGGGCCCAGGTAAGATCACTCTCTCCAGATGAGTTTGCGCAGATTTGGGTAACCCGGGTGGCGCTCGAGGGAATGGCGGGGTTGCTGGCCGCGAAGTTCCGCAGCGAGGAGGACCTGGCGCTGATGGATGTCAATATGCGGGCGTTGTGGTCGGAGGCGCGTGCGTTCGACCCCGCCACTTGGACGGCGGCGGACCAGGCGCGTTTCGCGGTGCGCGACCGTGCCTTCCACGAGCTGATCCTGGCGGCGACGCGCAACCGGATTCTTGCGGATGAAGCGGCACGCTTGCACTTGATCCAGACCACGATTTTCGAATCCAGGGAGGATTTTGGAAAGTGGATGAAGTCCCCCCTTCTGACGTGCCAGGAACATCAGGGAATCATCGAAGCCATTCGGAACCAGGAGTCCAAACTGGCGAGATCACTCGTTGAGGAACATCTCGAGTACTCCGCCACCACAGGCGAATTGTGCCGCCGACCAACGACACGTCAAACTGTAAGCGATGTCGCTCCCGTGTCCGCCCTTGCGGGTTAGGATTTTCCGAAATCGGTTACTTCATCCGCGAGCGAGCGGAGATCGAACGGCGCCGGAATACGACGAAGAGTGTGAGAGTGAGTCCGAGGATGGCCGCGACGGAGGGCTCGGGGATGGGGGTGATGTAGCCCGAGGCGTCAATCTGAGCGCCGCTGGGCGATCCGGAGAAGGAAATGCTGGCGAGTTGAGCCACGGTGAGTGCGCTGCTGGATGTGCCAAAGCGCAGGGTATCGCTACCGGACGTCCAGCCAAGGATCGTCAGAGTGGAAAGCCCCCAGTCGATGCCGCTGCTGTCGGAAAACGCCAGCGCGCTGGTTCCTGCGCCGAGGTTCAGGGTAAGATTTGCATTCAGATCCAGCGTACCAAGGGTCTCGTTGAAGCCTCCCGTATTGAAGGTCGACCCGGCCGCTGTCGATTGCATATTGACCCCGTCCGCAATCTGATTTGCCTTGTTGAGAAGCAGCGTACCGGCGTTCATGAAGATGGTACCAGAAGCGATGGCATTCACGCCGGCCGTCTTATCGAGTCGAAGCGTTCCAGACGTGACGGTGGTATTGCCTGAGTAGAGGTTGGCTCCCGTTCCCCCAAGCGTCTGCTGCGCCGCACCGGTCTTGGAAAGATGAAGCGTCTGTCCGGTGCCCCCATTGGTCACCAGACCCGTGAAAGACTGATCCGCGCTCGTGCTGATCACGAGCGTGCCGGAGGTCGAACCCGAGGACATGCTGTTGTTCGAATTTAGGACGGTTCCAGCTCCGGCGATCCCCGTCACGGTCACGGTTCGCGAGTTCGTCCCCGTCTGCGGGCCGTTGGCGATGTTGAAAGTGGAACCTGTTCCGACAGTGATCACCCCGAGATTGGCACTGTTCGTGACGTTCAAACGCAGAGAAGTGGATCCGGAAATACTCACGTTGCCCACCGTCAGGTCATCAATCGATGACGTGGTAGTACCGAGAAACATCGAACCCGCGTTCACCGACATCGATCCGATCGAAACATCGAAGTTGGAAAACAAACTACTGCCATTGTGAATCCTGCCTTCGCCGGAGCTGTTCTTCGTCAATACTCCAGACACCGTCAGCGTTTGATCGGCGGCGCTCGCCTGGAAGGTGTGGACTTGGGAAGAATTCGCTTGAATCGTCAGTCCTGCGACGGTGCGGGATGCGCCCAAGTTGACCGTTGCGCTGTTGGACGGAACCCCTGCTGTCGACACGGTATCCCCTGCATTCGCGCCGGGTGTGCCATTGGGTGTCCAGATGGTGGTCGTGCTCCAAGTGCTCGTTCCAGTGGTATTCAACTCGTAAGCAGTTTGGGCCAAAACCGCCTGGGTCAGCATTGCTCCGAAGACGACGATGAGCAGCGAAACTTTTTTCATAGGTCTGAAGAACTCCGCTGAATGTGAGGAAAATCGACCCCGTCTGCAAGAAAATACATACAGTGCATACACAGAGCGGGAGCCGAAAGGAGCCGGGGCCTCCGGGCCCCGACTTAAAGGGCAAAGCCGGAAAGGAGCCGGGGTCAACAGACCCCGACCTTAAATCGCGAAGCCAAATGAAAGGCGCATGTGAACGATCGGGGTCTGATGACCCCGGCTCCTTTCCTAAAACGTCACGACGGTGCGGATGCCCAGCACCCACGCATCGCCGAGAGTGCGCGTTCCGCCGGGGTGCGCAATGTATTGTAGGTCCGGCTGGACCGACAGCCAGGGGGTCAGGTTCGCCTGGTAGGTGAACTCCAGCACGATCTCGTAATCCGGATGCGTTTCCCCCGAGGACGCGAGCACGTCTTTCGCCCCATTGGTGAGCTGACCGTATCCCAGCGCGATGCCGATCACGTCCTCATCCCGCCCGGGAATCAATCCCGTGTACGAGAGACCCGTATCGAAGTAAAACCCGAGAAAATTGCGATCCTGAGGTTCGAACGCGAACCGCGCAAACGTCCCGAGCCCCTGGTTGCTCGACTCCGCATCGACCGATGGAACCACGATTTTGTTTTTCCCCGTCACCGTCTTCCCATCCTTCGAAGCGGGCGCCGACTCCACCGCGGAGGGCTCCCGGTAAAGCATCTGATCCACGATGAAGTAGAATCCCAGATTCCCCCAGTACTCGTCTCCGTTTTCGCTGATGTCCGCATAGGTGCCCGACTGAAACCACGCGCCGGCTTTGTAGGTGCCGGGCAAACCCGTGTCATCCTTGCCCTGATTCAGGCGGAACTGACTCTCCGCGAGCCAAAGGAATCCCTGTTCGGAGTTGAGGCGCCACCGGAATCCCTGACGATTGACGTCCTGCGGAAAGACGTCGCCTTGAAACACCGCCGCCATCAAGGTGACGGGTTCAATGGGTGTGAGCGACAGGCGAATCCCCGGCGCTCCCATCGGATAGCCCGGACCGCCGTTCGGGATGCTGGTATAGATAAAGGCGGGCCATCCAAATGTGCCGTTGATGAACAGACTCCCGTATTCCGAAATGACGAATTCGCTGTCCGCCGCGAGTTGGCCGATGCGCAGGGAGATTTTGTCGTCCCAGAGATTCTGCTGAAACCAGAGCTCGATGTTCCGGAACGTGTTGAATCCCGCGATGTTCGAGATCGTGAAGAAATTGCCCACGAGATCCTCCGAGGCATCCCGGCCGGAAAGCCACAACCAACGGGTGTAAAAGCTTGCGCCCTCCCAGCCGACGAGTTTCTCAAAATCAAGACCGAGCGAAATTTGGCCCAACCCAGTGTACACCGTTCCCGTCTCGAGCCCTCCCGTGGTGTTGCCCCAGCCCTCCACGTAGTACTGGGCTTCCACATCGATACCTTTGTCGGACAGCGTCGTCCTGAGCCCACCCCAGTCGCCGGTCAACTTATCCCATTCGAGGAAACTCCTCGACCCCGTCGCTTCCAGCGACGTCATATCAGCCAGCAGGGGTTGAGCAGGCTCGGCAACGCCTTCGACCGCAGCGATGGAAAGCATGCCGCCGACGAGGCAAGATGACAAAAAACACTTCATCCTGCGGGATATAGCGAGTAAGGCGAGAATTCGTCAATGCAAATGAGATGCATTAGCAGTAATAAATTCTGTCGACCTTGACTTCTTGGAACGGGCTGTAACTAGTCAGGCCGAGATGAAAATGCGAACCCTCTCCCTCCTTCTTGCGGTGTGTGTTTCAAGCACGATGGCCGCCCCGGCGGAACCGCCGATTCCGGACTTCATGCAGTCCGTGGTGGTCCGTTCGCCTTTGCCTACGCCTGCGGCCGTGGAAACGCAGAACGCGCTCTCGTTGGACGAGGCGATGTTCGGGATCTACGACGATGCGCTCGCCGTATACCAGAAGAATCTGCTCAGTACGTCGCCGGTGATTTTGGCGCTTTTCACCGGGGCCGGGGGAAATTTTATTCTGTACCGTCCCGGTCAGCCGCCTCTCACCGCGGATCCTGTGCCCATTGGATATCAGATTGTGAAATCGATCTCGCACAGCAGCATGGCGATTTATCAGTTGATCGGTCGCTACACGGGCAATCCGACGGATCCGTCGTGGCAGGGTCCGATGCGCACCTTCCGCACCCAGCAACAGGTGGTCCTCGACGGGGCGAAAAACCTCGATCTGCCGGACGAGGTTCGAACGGCGGCGACGGACCTTTTGAAAGCGAACATTGCCTACATGGACGAGTGCTTGAAGACGGGAACCTTTACGACGGACGGGCTTGAAGCGTTCGCCCGCGGGTTGCAGCCCATGTTGCAGGTGACGATGGGCTACGCGGCGAAGCTGCAAGTGGGCCACTGGATGAAAACGATGGATGCGTGGAAGCGGCTCCTCGGAGATGATTGGAAGAAGACTTACGGGGTGACGAACAGCCTGTATGTGACCCGAACCAACAACATCTTCTTCACGATCCTCGCGCAGTATTTTGGGAAGGATGCGATCAATGACCGGCTTCTCCTGCTGGAAACGACGCAGTTCACCACGGAGCCGGAAACGATGCTAAACCTCCTCGCCCGCATTGTGGCGGATCGTGCGTTGGGGAAGGTGTTTTTTAAAAACTATTTCCTGATGGATGCGGAGTTGCTGAGCAGCGTGACGCGCGATGCGACGGCAAATGAGATGTCGAAGCGCATTCCCGCTTCCGCGGGCGCGTACACCGTCTTCAGTGCCCGCAAGGCGATTATGGATCAGGCGAAGGCCCTCGGATTGGATCCGTTGATGCCCCCGCTCGCACCGTTTCATTCGAGCGATTGGCCGTGGAGAACGGGAGCGTCGAACGGCGAGGGACCCTCGAGCATGAAGCAGGCCATGGACGGCAGGCAGCCGGAACAGGACGGCTCCTCCGAGAAGGAAACACCTTAGTGGCAGGGGCAGCCGCCCCTGCTTCTGCGCGATTGCAGGGAAAGGAGCACGGGTTTTCTTACCCGTGTATTTGGCAGTTGCCCCTTCAGGGCAAAGAATCGTGCTACCCAATACCCAGGGCGGCGCTTACGCTTGCCCTGGGCTAAGGGATATCGCCCCCTTCGGGGCTCAGCTTCATGCAGCCCCTTCGGCACGTAGCTTCATAACAGCCGCTTCGGGGCTTCACTTAATGCCATGCGCATCGCATGGCGGACCGCATCATTTGCTGGAGCTTCGATCTCCGCCGAAACGGTCAATCCGGCCTCTGTAAACACTTTCTCTTGGCGTTGACCGCCCTCGCGCTCCAAGCTGCCCCATGCAGGAAAGGCGTGCCCCGAGCGAACAGGCTCTGCTTAACCTGATTCAAAGCCGGCAGGCGACGAGTCAGGTGGAACTCGCCCGATCCCTTCGGGTGCCTGCAAATACGGTTCACGGGATTGTGCGACGCCTGCTCGAGGAAGGCGTCATCGTCGAATCGAACGCGGAGCGGCGGGGTCGGGGTCGACCGCACAAGCACTTCCAAATCCGGATCGCAGGCCCGATCCTGACGATCACCGTCTCCGGCACGGAATGGCAGTCGGCAATCGTGACCGATCCCTCCGTGCCATTTGAAGTTTCGGTTTTGCGTGCGTCCCGCGTGCCCGACCGGACGCTTGCGATGGAATGGTTCGCGCGGATACGCGACATGGCCGTGGAAGCGGGAGGAATTCGGGTGGGGGATCTCCGCGGGGCCATGGTGCATGTGCGTCGACCGAGTACGACGCGGCGGAGTTCCGTCATGCCGTGGGTGGCCGAGCTGGATGAGGCGGTGTGCACGGAGGTGTTGGGGGTTCGGACTCTGGTGAGCCGCGACGTCTCTTCCGAGCATCTCGAGCTTTGTCGATGGTCGCGGGAGGGGGTTCGCAGCGTGGTGGTGTTCAATGTTGGGGATGGGGTGAGTGCGCATTATGCGGCGCACGTGGGACCGTGGGCGGAGTTGCAGACCCTTCCCGGGGAGGTCGGTCATGTGGTGGTGGATCCGGGTGGCGCACGATGTGGGTGCGGACAAAGGGGGTGCCTGGAAACGCTGCTTTCCGGTCGTGCGGTGGTGGATCGGGTTCGAGCGGAGCTCCAGAAGGGGGTGCGAAGCCAACTTGCCCCTTTCGTGGACCTCCCTCCGGTAGAATTTTTCAACCAACTCGAGGCACTGGAAGCCGGGGACGACCTGGCGCATCGGACCGTGGAGGAGCTTCTCCGCCGCTGCGCGTGGGGAATCGGGACGACATCGAATCTGTTTTGCCCGGATCTCACGGTGCTGCGCGGGTATGTGCTGTTCGGCAGGCAGGATTGGTTGAACCGGATCGCCGCCGCGCTTCCCGGGGTGGCGCTTCGACTCAAGGAGGAGTACCCCCCGCTTGCGTTTTCGCGGCTGGAGTCCCGCGACCTCTTGCGCGAACTCGCGAGTGAGTTCTTCCTCCGCTCGCGCGCGAATGGGAATTGAGCACAATGCACGAAATCGGCACGCGGTCACCATTGCCAATTCCCCGCGTGCCCGCTAGAGAGGCGGCGTGACCAACTCCGACGCATCGGTCGTCGTCATCGTGCTCAATTTCCGCACCCCGGAGATCACGATCGATTGTCTCCGCACCCTGGCCGCCGAGGCCGCGGGCTTGCCAGGGCTCCGTGTCGTGCTCATCGACAATGCCTCAGGCGACGATTCCGTCCCAAAGATCCGCGCCGCCATCGACGAAAACGCATGGGTTGGCTGGCTGGATTTCCGACCCCTCCCCACGAATCTGGGATTCTCCGGGGGGAACAATGTGGTCGTTCGCGAGATCCTGGCCGAGGCGGAACCACCGCGATTTCTTCTGTTTCTGAACAGCGATACGCTCGTGCACGCCGGGTGTCTGGCGCGCTGCATGCACATCCTGGCAACGGACCCGACAATCGGTGCGCTGAGCTGCATGCTCCTGAATCGGGACGGCAGCGTTCAGAATGTTTGCCGGCGCTTTCCCCGTCCGGATCGCGAAGTCGTGCGTGCGCTGGGGCTTCCCTGGCTGTTCCCGAAGTTTTTCTCCTGGGCGGATCTCGAGGACCCCGGCTGGGACCGGAAGGCGGGACCGCGCGATGTGGACTGGGTGGGCGGGGCCTTCCTGATGATGCCGATCGCCGTCGTCCGCAAAAGTGGGTCGCTCAGCGAGCAGTTTTTCTTTTACGGCGAGGATTGCGAGCTGTGTTTCCGCGTGCACCGGGCCGGGTATCGGGTGCGGTTCGATCCCTCGGCGTCGATCGTTCACCTCGGCGGGGCGTCGTCGGATGGCGTCCGTTTGCGCAATCGAACGAAGGAAATCTACCGCTGGCAGGCGCGCCTCCTCATTCAGCGAAAGTGCTACGGGCCCGTCGCGGAATGGACCGTTCGCGGAGCCTACATCCTCGCATTTGGGCTGCGAATGATCTTGCTGACGCTCCGGGGTCGGCGGAAAACTGATGCGTTCGTTGATGCCCAAGAAGGGTTTTCCCAACTCACCGGCCCTTTGCGTCCATGAGCGACCGCCTGACGGTGCTGTTTGCATTACCCGGACTTCACCGGCTTTCGCGCGGAGCAGAACTGGCTTTTGAGTCGATTGCAACCGGTCTTGCGGAGCGGGAGGAATTTGACGTGTTGCTGATCGGTTCCGGTCCGCCGATCGAGGGTCGACCCTACCGCTACCTGCAGGCTCCGATGCTCTCTCGCGAACGTTTTGTGGGCTGGCCGAAGATCCCTCCGTTTCGCAGCGAGTATCGTTACGAGGAATGTTCGTTTGTCCCGGGATTGCTTTACCGGTTGGCAAAGGAAAGGGTGGACCTCGCCGTGACCTGCAGCTTTCCATTTGTCAGTCTCGCCCTGCGCCGGGCGAAGCCCCGCCGGACGCGGGTGGGTCAGGTGTTTATCACCCAAAACGGGGACTGGCCGGCCAGGCGGGTGAATGCGGAGTACCGGGCATTCAAGACGGACGGCCTAGTTTGCACGAATCCGCATTACTTCGACCGGCATCGGGAGACGTGGGATTCGACCTTGATTCCGAACGGGGTGGATCCCGAGCGGTTCCGCCCGGGGCCACCGAACCGCGTGCTGTTGGGATTGCCGGAGAACGTGCCGCTGGTGTCGATGGCCAGTGCGTTCATTGCGTCGAAACATGTGGAGCTTGGTATCCGGGCGGTCGCGCGGCTGGAGGGGGTGCATTTGGCGGTGGCCGGGGACGGACCTCTCCGCGAGGAGTGCGCGCGGTTGGGGTCGGAACTCCTCGGCGATCGCTATCATCAGATGAGTCTTCTTTCCGGCAGAATGCCGGATTATTATCGTGCGGCGGATGTCTTCCTGCACTTGAGCCGCGAGGAGGCGTTTGGAAATGTTTACATCGAAGCGCTGGCCTGTGGGAAACCGGCGGTTGCGCATGATTACCCGACCGCGCGTTGGATTCTTGGGGATTTCGGGACATTCGCGGACACGTCAAATTCCGATGCGCTCGTGGGCGCGCTGCGCACGGCACTTGAGGCGGCGCCCTCGACGGAAGCCTCCGCTTGCTGGCGGCGGGTGGATGAGCGATTTTCGTGGTCGGTCGTGGTGAGCAAGTACGCGGAGTTTTTTCAGGAAGTGGCGGGGAGGATGGGCCAATGAGCTTGCGCACGGGTTTTGTGACGATTGGTCGCAACGAGGGAGAGCGGCTCGAACGGTGTCTGCGTGCGGTGCGCGCGGTGTCGGATGCCGTCGTGTACGTGGACTCCGGGTCAACCGATGGCAGCGTGGCCTTTGCGCGTTCCCTTCGGGTGGAGGTCGTCGAACTGGACCCCACGCTTCCGTTTTCGATGTCGCGGGGGAGAAATGCCGGGTGGCGGCGCCTGTTGGAAATGCACCCGGATCTCGACGCGATCCAGTTTTTGGATGGGGATTGCGAATTGATTGTGGGGTGGATGGAAGCGGCTTCGGAGTTCCTGATCGCGCACCCGGATGTCTCGGTGGTTTGCGGTCGGCGCCGCGAGCGGTTTCCGGAGAACTCGCTCTACAATCGGTTGTGTGACGTCGAATGGAATTCGCCGGTGGGTGAGGCGCGTTCGTGTGGGGGCGATGCCTTGATGCGGGTGGCTCCGTTGCGGGATTCTGGTGGGTTCAACGAGGAGTTGATTGCCGGGGAGGAGCCGGAGCTTTGTCTTCGCATTCGGGAAGCCGGGGGGAGGATTTGGCGGATCGATCAGGACATGACGTGGCATGATGCGAACATCCTGAGCTTGAAGCAGTGGTGGAAGCGGCACGTGCGCGGGGGCTACGGGGCGGTGGATGTGGCGACCCGGTGCGCGGATCGGAGCGAGGTGCTTTTCGCGTCCCAGGTTCGCAGCGCCAGGCGGTGGGTCATCGTCTCGGTCCTGTTGTGGTTTGCTTCATACGGATTCTCATTTGTCGGTTCCTACGTGGCGTCTATGTCGCTCAAGGTGATGATCCTTGGAGCATGGGCTGCGCAGGCGGTGCGCATCGGGTTGGGGGTAAGACAGCGCTGCGATGGGGATATCCCGCTCGCCTTGAAGTACGGGTTTATGACCATGCTCGCCAAGTGGCCCCAGTCGATTGGCCAATGGAGGTACTGGCGGGATCGGGCGGAGAAGCGGCCGACGCGGTTGATCGAGTACAAGAAATGAAGACGCCGTTTGAAGCTGACCGCGCGCGGTACCCGGCCCAGGCGTGGGTGCGGGAGCAATCCCTCTGGGCCGTGGCCGTGTACCGCTTCGGACGCCGCAATGACGAGCGACCGGAGGGGCTCGCACGGCGACTCGGTGACCGTCTGTACTGGCTCCTATTTCGAGTCGTCGAAACGCTGACCGGGGTCAGTTTTACGAAGCAGGTGGAAATTGGCCCCGGGCTCCGGGTGCACCACTTCGGGAACATTTTTATCCACTCCGGAGTAAAGATTGGCGCGCGCTGCACGTTGCGGCAGGGCGTGACGATTGGAAATCGCGTAGAGGGTGGGCCTGTCCCGGTGGTGGGAGATGACGTGGAGTTTGGTGCATATGCCCAGGTCCTGGGAGGCGTGCATATTGGGGATGGGGCCCGAATTGGAGCGATGAGTGTGGTGCTCCAGGACGTGCCGGCGGGCGCGACGGCGGTCGGAATTCCTGCGAAGATTCTTCCTCCCAAATCGCCGGATTCCCCCCCGGGTTAGCCCGGGCCCGCCATGCACCTCCTCTATCTCAGTTCCCTCCTGCCGAAGCGCTCGGAAACGTTTGTGTACCGCGAAGTGCTTGGTCTTCGGGACCTGGGCGTACGAGTGTCCGTTGCCTCGCTTTATGCTCCGGAGCGACAACTCGGGGATCCGCGACTCGATGCCCTTGCCGACGAGGTTATTACCGTTTACCCCGCAGGCCTCGGACGGCTGCTGGCGGACGCCACCGCGTTCGGCGCCGCGCATCCGATGCGAGCGGCGGGTGTCAAATTCCGGGCTATCCAGGACGCCGTCACGGCAAAGGATGTGTCCCCTGCCGGGCGACCAAAGATTTTTGTCCAAGCTCTAGCCGGACTCGCGCTCGCGCACCGGTTGCGGGATCGCGGCATCACCCACCTGCACGTGCACCTCGCCCACGCCCCGGCCACCGTCGGGATGTACGCGGCGCAGGCGCTCGATGTTCCGTTCAGCTTTACGGGCCACGCGGCGGATTTGTTCCGCGATCGAGCCCTCCTCTTGCCCAAGTTGGAACGTGCGGCGTTTGTGGCCTGCATTAGCGAATGGCACCGGGAGTGGTACCAAAGCCTCGTGCCGCGCGACCCGAACGACTATCCCGTCATCCGGTGTGGGGTCGGCGTTCCTGCCAACCCCACCGCGCGAATCCCCGACGGAAAGTTCAGAATGCTGGCACTCGGACGGTTGGTGCCCAAAAAGGGATTCGACCTCCTCCCCTCCGCAGTGTCGAAACTACGGGCTGCTGGGGTTCCCGTTCACTGTGTGGTGGCCGGGGACGGACCCGAACGCATCCGGTTGGAGGCGACGGTTGCGGACAATGGAACCGCGGGTGATTTCGAGTTCCTCGGGGACGTTTGCAATGGCGACGTGCCGGGACTGATTGCGGGCGCGGATGTCATGGTGCTCCCCTGTCGGGTGGATGCGAGTGGCGACCGGGACGGGATTCCGGTGGTGCTGATGGAAGCGATGGCGCAGGGGCTTTGCGTGGTCGGCGGAGATTTGCCGACCATTCGCGAGTTGATCCAGTCGGGGCAGAGCGGGTTTTTGATTGGCCAGACGGAAATGGGCAAGCTGGCGTCGGTTTTGGAGGACCTCTATCGCAACCCTGAGAAGCGTCTGGCGGCTGGGTTGGAGGGTCGGCGTCGAGTGATGGACGAATTCTCTTCCGCGACGAATCTTGCCAGATTGCGCGAAGCGTTTCAAAAGAAGGCATCATGAACGAGGCACCCACCGGAAGCCGTTACGTCCTCATCACGCCGTGCCGCGACGAGGCCGCTTACGCGCGACGTTCCATCGACAGCGTCCTGGCTCAAACGGTTCGGCCGACGCTTTGGGTGATTGTCGACGACGGCTCCTCCGATGCGACGCCGGGGATCCTCGCGGAGGTCGCCGCTGCCAATCCTTGGATCCGCGTCGTCCGGCGGGAAGACCGGGGCCGTCGCGCCGTGGGGCCCGGGGTGGTGGATGCCTTTTATGCCGGCCTCGCGGAGGTGACGCTGTCGGAGTTCGATTTCCTGTGCAAATTCGACATCGATTTGGACATCCCGCCCCGGTACTTCGAAATCCTCATCGCCCGCATGGCGGCGGATCCTTTCCTCGGGACATGCAGTGGGAAGCCCTATTTTGAAGAGGAGGGATCAGGGAAGCTCGTCAGCGAGAAATGCGGCGACGAAATGTCTGTGGGGATGACGAAGTTTTACCGGGTCGCCTGTTTCGAACAAATCGGGGGGTTCGTGCGCGAGGTCATGTGGGATGGCATTGACTGCCACCGCTGTCGCATGCTTGGATGGAAGGCGTGTAGCTGGGATGATCCGGAACTCCGGTTTATCCACTTGCGTCCGATGGGTTCGAGTCAAAAGAGCATCGTGACCGGCAGGCTGCGTCACGGCTATGGTCAGTATTTCATGGGAACCAGCCTTACTTACATGACGGCAAGCGCGATATTCCGCATGGCGCATCCTCCCGTTTTCATCGGTGGCTTGTCGATGTGGTGGGGCTATGTGCGTAGTGCGCTTCAGGCTAAGCCGCGTTATGCCGACTTGGAATTCCGCGCTTTTCTTCGCGCGTATCAGTGGCGGTGCCTGGTGGAGGGGAAACAGCGGGCCACACAAGCCTTGGACGCCACTGCGCCCGAGCGTCGGAGTAAGCTTTTGAAAGAGGGAGGCATGGCACGTGCCGAAAGTTAAGAGCGGCCCGCATTGGGCTGCTGCGGAGAATTCGCCCGCACTTGTTCTTGTTTTCCTTCTGATCCTGGCCGGTTGCATTGGTCCGACGGTGAAGCCCGGCGTTTATGACGCGGTCGGGAAAAAGGGCGAGTTCCAGCCCATGCCGAATGTGCCGCCGACCCCGTTCTTTACCAATCGGGCGGATGGAGCCCGGGAGTACGCAACCAAGGGCATCCTGGAAAAGGCGGCGGCCGCGGTGGAAAATGAGTATCGCATGGGGCCGGGTGACCGTTTTGCGTTCCTCGTTCGGGGTCGCGATGACATCTCGCAGCCCGACGTTCTGGTCTCGCCGGACGGTTCCGTTTCGCTTCCCCGGGTCGGGATTGTGAGCATTAAGGGGCTCACCGTGAAGGAAGTGACCGAGACGTTCTCGAAGTCGCTGAGTGTGTATTACGAGAAACCGGAAGTAACCGTGCTGATCAAGGAATACAACAACAACCGCGTGTTTGTGCTCGGGCGGGTGGCGAATCCGGGCGCGGTGAGTTTCCAGGGCCGCGGCACGTTGCTGGAAGCTTTGGCGCTTGCGGGAGGGGTTCCCGCCGATGATGCGAAAACCTTCCTTAGCCGATGCATGATCGTGCGGGGCAACGAACTCGTGATGTGGATCAACCTCAAGGATCTTCTCGAGCGCGGAAACATGTCGCTTAATACCCGCCTCCAGAACAACGACGTCATCTTTATCCCGCAGAGTGATGATGAAGTGGCATTTGTTCTCGGTGAAGTGAAGACCCCCGGAGTGGTTCCCCTGCGCTCGAATCTCACCGTCATGGACGCCCTGATGTTGCAGGGTGGTCCGCTGAAAACCGGCAACCTGCGCGAAATCTTCCTCATCCGTCAGAAGGATGGCAAAGGATTGGTCGAGAAAATCGACTTTGAAGAAATGCGGAGCAAAGGGGACATGCGGCGCAATTTCCTGCTCCGGGAAGGCGATCTGATCTATGTTCCGGACACGACCCTCACCCGGTTTAACTTCTACGCAACCCAACTCCTCCCCGCGTTTTCGGTCATCGGCGTCACCGCAAACATGCTCTCCACTTTCGGTCTGCTCAACTCGCTTTCCGGCCTGATCGGGGGGTCTTCCGACTGATGAAGACGCAGGGTGGGACACGGAATGTCTCTGGGTGGGGTTTCGGATGAGCAGTCCGTTTGTGGGTTTGTCGCCCATTCAGCGTGGGGCGCTGGAGGAGGCGAAGAAGTCGAAGCCGTTTCGTCCGATCGACTTCCTGCTCCGTCGCGCCGTGCTAATCCTCGTCATCGGAACGCTTTCCTTCATCGTGCTCGCGATCTTGGTCACGCCATTTGCGAGTCCGTCCTATTTGGTGGATGCGCTTTTGATGATCAACCCGGCGAAGGAGCCGACGCTTACCGGTCGCGAGCGGGACATTGTGCCCGGGGACGTGGGGCTTTTTAAGAACACCCTTGTGTCGCGGGTGAGCGACCCGGATGTGCTGCGTGCTGCGTTGAGGAATCTGCCGGTGGAGCGTCGTCCGGAGTTTTTGAGGAAAGTGGGGGAATCCGATCGTGGCGTGTTTCGGTTAATGTCGCGGGTTAAGGCGGAGGAGGTGCCGCGAACCTATTTGATTCGCCTGTCGATGAGCAGCAATCAGCCCGGTGGGTTGGCGGAGACTCTGAACGCGGTCGCCGAGGCGTTTATTGCGAAGCTAAGGGAGGAGCAGGAGAGTCAGTACCGGGCGAGACTCACGTACCTGCGGAACGAGCGCAAGGATGTGGCGGATCGAATCGAGAAAGAACGGGACCGGCTCATTGGTCTGGCCGACTCGGTGAAGAATCGTTCGTTCCTGCAGGAGTCCTACACGGCGCATCTTACCAAGGTGGACATCATCCAGAAGCTGTACTGGGAGGCCTCCTCGGACGCGGCCACGAAAAAGGGATTGCTCGCGCAGGCGGAACAGAACCGGAAACTCCTCACTGAACTGAGCCTCGAGCCGTTTGCCCAGGAACGGATGTGGGACAATTTCGGCATCAACCAAATCGACCGCTGGACCTACGAGCAGGCGCAGGATCTTCGCGCGACGATCGATGGCCTCACGGCGGACAACCCGGATCGCAAGTACGTGGAGGGAAGGATCACGGCGATGAATGACTACCGCACCTCTTACAAGGCTCAGGTGAGCGAGTTGACCATCAAGAACCTGGAGTCGAAGCGCCTTTACGATCTGGATACCGAGATCATCAAGGCACGGACGGCCTTTGAATCGGCGCAAGCCACTGCGGATGATTTGGCTGCGCAATTAAAGGTGGCAATGGAGGAGGCGTCGCGGGTTTCGGAAGCCATGTTCAGCGCGGCGGATGTTTCCTATACGATCGAACAATTGCGGACGCGGTTGGTGTCGATCGACACCCGAATTGACGACTCCGAGCTCGAGGCGAAGGCACCCATTCCGGTGAGTATCGACAAGTTCGCTGTTCCGCCGGTTCGCGCGGTGAAGACGAATCTCAACCTGCTGCGGATGGCGGCGCTCCTGCTTTCGTTTGGCTTTATTGGGGGCGCTTGCCTGGTTTTTGACTTCATTGATTCGCGCCTTAGGTGT